>Ga0080064_1000220_pt1 | contig 166702 bp, 166 predicted proteins | sample Subgrocontami54m_FD_69260 | JGI IMG/M metagenome (GOLD analysis project Ga0080064, IMG submission 69260) | Subsurface groundwater microbial communities from S. Glens Falls, New York, USA - GMW46 contaminated, 5.4 m (SPADES assembly) (version 2) ...
TGCATTTTATTTTCTATGTTAGGGTAACTCTTTTAGGTAGCCGGCGTATCGAAGCCGACCGATAACCTTATGGCCTGTTAGGTGTCTCCCCCCTCTCTGCGGCGTAGTTTTGGGTTATCTTCCTTACTTTTTTTCAATGACTTTATTCTATGTTTCAATGTTAAATCAATGTAACGGGGACATTAATTCCAAAATCGCGAATTTACTTCTTGAGAAGCGGCAACAACGCATTGATCCGCTTGGTAACGCCCATTAAGTCGTCTCTTTTTCGTACACGAACTCGGTGAGTATAGTCCCCCGCCAGGATCTGGTCAAGATCGCCCTCAAGCCGCTCGATCGGCCCCGCGAAGCGATGGGAAATCACGAGCGCGAACCATAGAATGATCAGGACCGCAATAGGCAAAGCGAACATCAAAAACGCGTTGACTTGCTCGATCACGGGCACGAGATTGGCCATGATGGCCTCCGGAAAGACCATTTGTTTGGCCAACAAATTAAAAATCAAATTATAAAGGCAAAAACCTATCAAAAGCGTAGGAATCAGCATGGCCAAAATCACGATCAAAAGATATTTGGTCTGAATCGGGTGTTTCATCAACCATTTAGCTCTTACCTTCATTGTGGCAAACCTCCTCTTAAGCGATCATTGATTTCTTTTTGAATGTAAAATCCGCGAAATTTGCCTCCGATTGGGTCCCGGTATTATCAGAGTCGCTCATCAAGGCCAAGACGCCCACCGGGCGTTCCGGACGCCTCCCAAACAATTTTCGGTAATCTTCGTAGAGATTCCTCTCTTCTTCCTTCCAACCATCATTCTCCGGCGTGGGAGCCCCGCTTCGAATCACAAACAGTTTAACCCTATCCGAATAAGGGCTGGTGGCGGCCGTTTCCCGCGGGATCTTTTCGTCCCAGACATACTCAATCACGTCCGACTTGAAAAAACTAGACCCCGGAAATATGACGTACACCCTTGCCGCGAAATCGTCCTCGCTTTTGTTGGACAAACGATCGGTTTCTTTCTTTTGAGGAAACAGGACGGCTTTCCACTTCCATGACAGATAAAGATCGGGCGTGGTCTCATAAGTCACTTTCATATATAACCCCGAGCAGGCATCCTGGCTCAAGGCATTTAAAAAACCCGCTTTGCTTTCCCGATGAACCGTAAAGCGCGTCTTGCCTTTGAATATTTTTTCTTCCCACATTTTCATGGAATTCTGATTCTGAAAGAAAAAACGATTCAAAATCACAAAAGAACCTCTCCCCTGCTCCATGCCGGGCATGGAGATCTTGGTGAGCAATTCCAAATTCCTGCTGCTCGTCATCGTTAAAAATAGCGCCGCCTCAAGAAATAAAATGAGCCACAACCCTCGGGTTTTTAAAGAGCCCTTCATGACCCGTATTTATTGGTGATCGGCATGCGCCGGTCACGCCCAAAGGCCTTTGGCGTGATCTTAACGCCTGGCGGGGACTGTCGTCTCTTATATTCGTTCCCATCCACCATGCCCGCCAAACGGTAAGCCATACGCTTTGGGATCCCCTCTTGGATGATATCCTCAAGCGCCTTATCCTGTTCGACGTATAATTCCAAGAATTTGTCCACGATCGGATACGGAGGAAGCGTATCCTGATCCTTCTGATTCGGCCGAAGCTCCGCCGTGGGTGGACGCCTGAGGATGCTCCACGGGATCGAATTTTTCGGAGATAAGGCGTTTCGGTGCCGGGCGAGCTTAAATACCAGTGTCTTTGGGACATCCTTTATCACGGCGAATCCCCCCGCCATATCCCCATACAACGTGCAATACCCCGTCGCCATTTCGCTTTTATTGCCTGTGGTTAAAACGAGATGGCCCAGTTTGTTTGAAAGCGCCATCAGGATATTCCCCCGAATCCTGGCTTGCAGGTTCTCCTCAGCGATCCCGGACAGATAAGGTTTAAACGCCCGACGCAAGTCGATCAAATAACGATCAAAAATAGGATTGATTCTAAATTCAAGCAGCTTGATTTTCAGATTTTTTACCAATTGTTTGGCGTCCCGATAAGTCCCTTGGGAGGTATGCCGTGAAGGCATCGTGACCCCGACCACATTCTCAGGCCCAAGCGCGTCCACGGCGATCCTTGCCACGAGCGCCGAATCAATCCCCCCGCTTAAACCAATCAGCACCTTCTTAAACCCATTTTTCCGGATGTAATCGTGCGTCCCGAGCACGAGCGCCCGGTACACCTCTGATTCACGCTCCAACGGCGGTGTTTTTTCAGCGCGGCGAATCAAAGGCCTTCGAGCGTGGCCGGCCTGGTGGCTGGTGGGAATGTCAATCACGAGAGTGTCTTCCTCAAAGCGTTTTGCGCGGGCGAGCCATTTGCCGTCGGGACCCACGACCATACTGCCCCCGTCAAACACAAGCTCATCCTGGCCTCCTATGAGGTTAAGATAAAATACGGTGGCTTGAGTGCTGCCCGCCAGATGCTTCAACATCGCTTCTCTCTCGTTTTGTTTCCCCCGATAGTAGGGAGAAGCCGAGATATTGATCAGAAAAGGGCGCCTCCCCGAATAATCCGCTTGATAGACATAGCTGCTTTTCTGCCAAATATCTTCACAGATGGTAAGGCCAAAACAAATGGACCTGAGCTCAAAGAATCCGTTCTGTCTTCCCGGCAGAAAATAACGTTTTTCATCAAAAACACCGTAATTGGGTAATTCCACCTTGTGGTAAACGTAAGTGACGCGTCTATCTTTAAGTAGAGCCGCCGCATTGTAAAGCCGGCCGCTGTCGTCCCGATCGACAAACCCGACAACCGCGGCCAATCCTTTTGCCTTTGAGGCGATGGATTTCAGGACCTCGAGATTCCGTCCGACAAACGCTTTTTTGAATAAAAGATCTTCCGGCGGGTAGCCTGTCACCGCCAGCTCCGGGAAGATCGCCAAATGCGCCTTCGCGCGTCTCGCCGCATCCATCGAACGAACTATTTTTTCGCGATTGCCCTCTAGATCCCCGACGGTCATATTGATTTGCGCCATCCACACTCTTAAAAACCGATTCATGATCTAGCTGACCTTTAATCCATTTGCGCGCGTTGAAGTTTACCGCTGGTATCCAAATACACGGTCTTCCATTCTGAAAAGATATCCAGCGCCGTGACTCCGGCCTCCCGGTGGCCGTTGCCTGTTTTCTTGATTCCCCCGAACGGAAGATGCGCCTCGGCTCCGATCGTGGAACTATTGATATAAGTAATGCCGGATTGAATGTCCTCGATACTTTTGATCGCACGCGCGACGTCCCGGGTAAAAATACTTGAGGACAGCCCGTAAACGGAATCATTCGTGACGCGGATGGCTTCTTCGTAATTTTTTACCTTGATCAGCCCGACCACGGGGCCGAAAATCTCTTCTTGGGCGACGCTCATCCGGGAAGAAACCCCCGTAAAAACCGTGGGCTGATAAAAATAACCCTGCTTTCTCTCGCCCACTTTTTCAATTTTTCCCCCCAAGACCAAGCGCGCGCCTTCTTTCTTGGCCCGTTGCACCTGCCGGTGAATTTGCCGAAGCCGCGTTTCGTTGATAATTGGGCCCAGAGCCGTCGACGGATCGTCCCCACGGCCAATTTTCAAATCCGCCGCAGCCTTCACGAACAATTTTAGAAATGGGTGGTATATTTTTTCATGCAGGATGATTCTAGACGTGGCCGTGCATCGCTGCCCGCTCGTTGCAAAAGCGCCCCACAAAGCGGCTGTGACCGCCAAATCTAAATCGGCGTCTTCCATCACGATTTGCGCATTTTTGCCGCCCATTTCTAATGAACAGCGTTTTAAAAGCTTTCCGCAGGTGGAGGCAATCCAAGACCCTACTTCCGACGAGCCTGTGAACGACACCAAGGAGACGTCTTTGTGCCGCGCGAGCGGCGCCCCCGCTTCTTTGCCAAAACCGACCACCACATTCATCACGCCTGCCGGCAGGCCCGCGGCGGTTAAAATCTCGGCGAAGAATAAACTCATGAGCGGCGTGTCCTCGGCCGGTTTCAACACCATGGCGTTTCCGCAAATAAGAGCCGGGTAAACTTTCCAGGCGGGAATCGCGAGCGGAAAATTCCAGGGCGTGATGAGTCCGCAGACCCCGATGGGACGACGAAGTGTGAAACACATTTTATTTTTGAGCTCCGAAGGGACCGTCTGCCCGTAGAGGCGGCGGCCTTCTCCCGCGAAAAAATACGCGGTGTCTATCGCTTCCTGAACGTCCGCGCTAGATTCTCTCAAAAGCTTTCCCATTTCCCGAGTCATGAGACAAGCCAGTTCTTCTTTTTTTTGTTCCAGGATTTGAGCGGATCGAAACAAAACCTCGGCCCGCCGCGGCGGAGGCGTCGCGGCCCATCCGGGCATCGCCTTCTTGGCTGATTGAACGGCGCGGTCAATATCAGCGGCGGCGGATCGGGGCACTGCTCCAAGAATATCCCGCCGGTCCGCGGGGTTTCGATCCAAAAAAGTCTTACCGCTTCCGGCGCTCACCGCTTGGCCATCAATAAAATTTCTATAACTTTTCATCCGCGATCATCCTTATCCTTAAGGTGTTCGTTCTATCGTGACCTGGGTGCGCTCGTCTCTTGCGAGAGTTAACTTTAACAACACCAGAGGTTTCATTTCTTTTTCGAGGATCTTCCAAAAAACTTCCAAGAGATTCTGATCGCTGATCGAGATTCCTTTCAAAAAATCCACATGCAGACCAAGATCCCTCGATTGCACTCGCTGGATGACGGCCCCGTTTACCTTTTCTTCCAAAACACGCTCCGAATCCCGATCGGCGACTTGAGTCGTGACGCCCAATCTGTAATTGTGCCCGAAGATCTTGCCGGCTTGGGAGTGACTGGCGCTGAAACAAAAGGTCTTCGTCAACGAAATTTTCATCGATTTTGATTGATTACTGACCAACGTATAAGTAATATCGGATGGTTATTTCTTACCGATCAAGGCCATAAATTCCATACGCGTGCTGCGGTCACTGCGAAAGACCCCCAACATCGTGCTGGTGACACACGTCGCGCTTTGCTTCTCAACCCCTCTCATCGCCATGCAAAGATGCAACGCTTCAATGATGACCGCCACTCCCAAAGGGTTGAGCGCTTCCTGCAGGCAATTCGCGATCTGACTCGTCAACCGCTCTTGGACTTGAAGCCGTCGCGCAAACACATCCACCAAACGCGGAATCTTGCTGAGACCGATGATCTTGCCGCTAGGGATATAAGCAACGTGACACCTGCCATAAAAAGGCAAGAGATGATGCTCACATAAGCTAAATAAATCTATATCCTTCATCACCACCATCTCATCGTACTCTTCATCAAAGACGGCGCCGTTCAACACGGTTTGCGGATTTTTTCCATAACCGCTTGTCAGATAACGATACGCGGCCTGCACCCGCTCGGGAGTTTTCTTAAGGCCTTGACGGCCTGGATTTTCTCCCAAAGCGATCAGAAACTCTTTGGCTAATTTCTCAATCGTTGGTTTCTTCATGGGATAAGCATAGAGGCACTAGTATAGAGCTATCAAAGGGGCGTTTCAATAAAAAACCCCGCCTTTTTTAAAGTCAGAAGCTCTGTCTTCAAAAAGGGCGGGGGTAAGCTTAAGTTCGGACTATTTCATGCTCTTCTCTTGAATCAGAGGCTGCTTTTTAGGAATCCAAAATGTGAGAAGGTCAATAGCGCCCGCTCCCACACGATGAATGGCTCTGCGTACCCCAATAGCGCCCCCGGCAACCACACCCGTGAGCTGTTCACCGGTGCTTTTGCCTTTTGAGGCCTCAGCATGGGTACTGTCAAGAACCTCCGTCCATCCGGTGGCCACATTTTCAGCGCCCGTTTGGACATTCTTTATTTGCTCCTGACTGGTGCCAGAACCGGCGGAGTCGGTGGCGGCCTTACCTGAATCCGCAAACACCGGCACTCCCATCACGGTCGCCACGAACAACAACAAAGCAAACGCAATTAATTTCTTCACCTGGTTATTTCCTCCTCATGTATATAATTAATGACAACATATCGGGCTTACAGTAGCACAGGCCTATTTTTTATGCAAGATAAATTTTAATCTCTAAAACTAATGACTATTCTTATCTATTCCCTACTAATTATTAACGAAAATTAACAAATTGCAGATCGATGCCAAAATCCTTCTGTCTCAAAAAGGCGATCGCCGCCTGAAGATCGTCTATTTTAGGCGCCTGGATACGCACCTGGTCGTTTTGAATCTGGGTCTGAACCTTCCATTTCATCTCTTTGATGCTTTTTGTAATTTCCTTGGCCTTGTCCGTTGGAATGCCATTTTGAATCGTGATCACCTGTTTCACCGACCCGCCCACCATGCCCGTCTCAACCTTGCCGAATTGCAATCCTTTTAGCGAAACCCCTCTTTTCACACACTTCGTCTGCAGCAAGTCAATCAGAGTTTTCAAACGATATTCATTCTCGGTCTTAAGCGTAATGGTTTTTTGAGACTTGTCCAAATCCATGGAACTCTGTGAGCCCTTGAAATCAAAGCGCTGCGCTAACTCTTTTTTGGCCTGCTGGACGGCATTATCCGTTTCCTGAAGGCTCACTTCTGAAACAACATCAAATGAATGATCATTGGAGCCCATCATTTCTCTCCTGTCTTACCTCGACGCGTAGCGGCGAGTCAGTGTAAAGATATAAAGTCCCGCCATAAAAGGCCCGGAAAAAGCTTCGAGGCTCACGAGCGCCTTGATCCAAAGATTGGCCTTGGGAACAAAATCGCCGAAACCGACCGTGGTAAACGTAATGAAACTAAAATAGATGCTGTCCCACAAACCGATCTTCGCGCCTGAATAAGATTCTGTCGTGCACCGCACGGCGTCCAAAAAATAATAAATTGCTCCGAACACGAACACGGTGCCGAGCGCCGAAACAATCACTCGATTTGGCTTCTGGGTATAACCGGACAAAATATCCATCAACAAAGAGGGAATAAAACGCGGGTTTCGTGTCTCAAATAAATGCTTCCTTTCCATCGTAAGCTCGCGGTAAGATGCCCAACTGGCGTCCTCATACAACCCTTTTTCATACAAATAATGCTTAAGCGTCCGGTAGGACTCGAACGCCTCCAGGGCATTTTTTTCTGACAAAAACACCTTCCCTCTTGCAAATGCATCGTCTCTGTGCGCGAAATTTTTTCTTTTGATGTTTTTAGCCCCGGAAAGATCGGCGTTCCATAAAACCACGTTGTTCAAAACCGCGCCCATAAAATCGACTTCTCTAAAATGAGCTTCCACCAAATACGCGCCTTTTAAATCGGCGTGAGAAAAAGAGCAGCAATTGAATAACGCGCGAGTCAAGTTGATGTCTTGCATTTCACTTCCCACAAAATCACACGAATCAAAACGTGCGCCGATCATATCGCTGGCGGTCAAACTAGTTCCTATAAAGTGGGCGCGGACGATTGACGCCTGGCTGAAACTGGAATGGCTTAAGTCCAAATGCGAGAAATCCATATTTTCACATTCGACTTTTTTAAGATTGAGCGAAAACGGATCCGACCCCATGTCCTTAATGCCTGCCTGAAGTTTTGAGGGATACTGTTTATGCTCGGTGTGTGCCCAACAATGGGGTGAAAAACTGATGGCTGATTCGCCGCATCCCTTTTCAGCGCATTTGGGAAAATGGGGCTCCGTCATGGCATCAAGTCAATCTTGCGACAAACGCTTCATGGAGTTCCCGATATCGCTTAAATTTTCGATGACACTGATTCCCTTTTGTCTCAATAGATCCATTTTTTCCCGTGCGGTGCCTCGCGATCCGGAAATAATCGCCCCCGCATGGCCCATCCTCTTTCCCTTTGGCGCGGTCACCCCCGCGATAAAAGCCGCGACTTTCTTTTTCATGTTCTTCTGGATATACGCGGCCGCCTCCTCTTCTTGACTGCCGCCGATCTCCCCGATCATCAACACCGTCTTGGTTTCGGGGTCTTTTTCAAATAGTCTCAACGCATCAATAAAACTGGTGCCGATCACGGGATCTCCCCCGATTCCGAGACAGGTGGTTTGGCCTAGACCTGCCGTCGTCAGCTGCCACACGGCCTCATAGGTCAAGGTGCCGCTCCTGGACATCACGCCGACCCGGCCCTTTTGATGAATGTAACCGGGCATAATTCCGACCTTGCATTCCCCCGAAGTGATGATTCCCGGGCAATTTGGGCCGATGATCCTGACTTTTTTGGTCCGCGCGTATTCCACCGCCCGGATCATATCCAGCGTGGGGATTCCTTCGGTAATACAAACGATAAGCTTTATTCCGGCCTCCACCGCCTCTTTGATCGCGGATAACGCGAACGGAGCCGGCACATAGATCATGGACGTGGTCGCACCCGTTTTGTCAACCGCTTCTTTGACGGTATCAAATACCGGTATCGTCTCAACAAAGGTTCCCCCTTTTTTCGGCGTGACGCCGCCGACCATTTTTGTGCCATAGGCCAAACATTGCTGCGAATGAAAACTCCCCACTTTTCCGGTGATCCCCTGGCAAATGACTTTGGTGTTTTTATCAATGAGAATGGACATGAGATGCTCGATCCGCTTCCTGAACCGCTTTCCGGGCCGCTTCCTCGATCGTGGAACAAGAAATAATGGGTAGACGAGATTCCTTAAGAAGCTGCCGACCTTCTTCGACGCGCGTTCCTTCAAGCCGCACGACGAGCGCCACTTGCCGCTTGATGTCACGAAGCGCCTGAATTACGCCTTCCGCGATCACGTCGCATTTCATGATTCCACCGAAAATATTTACAAGAATGGCGCCGACACGCAAATCCTGAAGAATGATTTTAAATCCCTCTCTCACCTGTTCCGTCGTCGCGCCGCCGCCGACATCTAAAAAATTGGCGGGTTCGCCGCCCGCAAGCTTGATCATATCCATCGTCGCCATCGCAAGCCCCGCGCCATTCACCAGGCATCCGACATTTCCGTTCATGGACACGTAGCTTAGCCCAAAGGCTTTGGCCTTTCTTTCCCTCTCATCTTCTTCCTCGGGGTCTTTGAGCGCTCGAACGTCCTCGTGCCGAAACAAAGCGTTATCGTCAAACACGATTTTTGCGTCCAAGGCCAATAGCCGGCCTTGATCCGTCAACACCAAGGGGTTGATCTCGCAAATGGAGGCGTCTTTCTCCACGAAAAGGCGAGCCAACTTTGACGCCACCGCCGCTATCTGCGAAGAAATCTCCTGGTCCGAAAATCGTTTGGCAATTCTTGATTGAATCATTTCTTGGGTGGGCAATTGACTGGGAGAAAAATAAACCCTTTCAATGGCCTCGGGCCTGGAGGAGGCCGCCTCCTCAATCTCGATCCCGCCTTCTCGGGAAAACAGAATCACCGGAGCGCTGTTCGACCGGTCAACCACAATGCCCAAATAATACTCTTCCTTGATCTTCACTTCTTCCGTGATCATGACCGCCTTCACCACCGTAGGCCTGTCTTCCGACTGATAGGTGGAAAAAGGCCTGCCGATGAAAGTCGTCGTCAGTTTTTCGGCCTCGTCCGCGCTCACGGCGCGCCGTACGCCGCCCGCTTTTCCCCGCCCGCCCATCAAGACCTGGACCTTGACCATGCAACTGAGGCCGGCCAATTGTTGAAAAGCGTCTCGTGCTCGCTTCGCTTCGAAAATGACCTCTCCCCGCGCGACAGGGATTTGATACTGGACTAATAATTGACTGGCTTGGTATTCGTGTATCTTCACCCCACCACCTCTTTTTTGCCTCTCGGCAAAGACGCGCTACGCGCGTCGAGACGACTTGCGATTGTCACTTTTTGCATTCCATCGGATTTAAAACAAAAATTCAAAGTCGTCTCCAAAAGAGGTGGTGGGGTCATAACCCTAAACGCTCAAGCTCCTCGACGCCTTTTTCGACCTTCTCCGCGGATAAAAGCAGCGCTTTTTTCTCTCCTTGAGTCAGCGGGATCTCCACCACTTTCTCAATTCCGTTTCGTCCGAGTTCGGCCGGGACTCCAAAGTAAATATTCTTAATGCCATATTCTCCGCGCAAATAAGCGCAGACCGGCAACACCTTCTTCTCATCCTTTAAGATCGCCTTCACCATTTCACAAACGGAGCTTGCCGGCGCATAAAACGCACTGCCTGTTTTCAAAAGCGCGACGATCTCCGCGCCGCCGTCCCTCGTGCGCTGTTCGATCTGTTTTAGTTCTTGTTCGGGGATTAATTGAGTCACCGACTTATTTTTTACCTTGGATTGGCTTGAAACGGGTACCATCAAATCACCGTGTCCTCCCAAAACGATCGCCTCCACATCCCTGGCGACCAATTCCAGGCGCTCCGCGATAAAAAACCTCATCCGGGCCGTGTCCAGCACTCCCGCCATTCCAAACACCCTTGTCTCAGGAAAACCCGTCTTTTTAAAAGCCAAATGCGTCATGAGATCCAACGGATTTGTGACAATGATCAGTTTGGAGGAAGAGGCGTATTTTTTAACATTGGCGCAAACATCCGCGATAATTTTTGCGTTGAGCGTTAAAAGGTCTTCGCGGCTCATTCCCGGTTTCCTGGGCAACCCCGCCGTCACGACAACGATCTCCGCGCCTTCTATCTCTTTGTAATCATTGGTTCCCAAGAGATGGCGATCATGCCCCTCGATGGGGGCCGCTTCCATCAGATCCAGCGCCTTGCCTTGCGGCACCCCTTGGATCACGTCAAATAAAACCACATCGGCCAATCCCTTTTCCAAAACCCTCTGGGCGACGGTGGCCCCCACCTGTCCGGCCCCGATGACCGCGACAAAAGGCTTGCGTATTTTCATGACAGGTAGCTTTCCAGGATCCGGGCTTCGTGGGTCTCTTGAGCGGCCAGAGCGTTTCTCCCCGCTTTCGAGAACTGGTCAATGGACTCCCGGCGCTGCTTGATCTGCTTTTGAATGATCTGACGCACCTCGGCGTCGGTCAGCGTTTGCGTCTTTTTCTCAATGGCGTTATATTTCAACGCGGATTTCAAAAATCGAAGCGTCGAAACTTTGGCAGCGTCTTTGGCGCTCATCGCCTCTCTCAAATCCTGGTCTATTTTTTGCTCTAAAGACATCCGGCCCTCCTATAAAACTAAACCCCGCTCTTGCGCGCAAGGGCGGGGTTTAAAAAGTAACGGTAAAACTGGCTCTTTACTGTTGTGTCGTTCCCGAGGCCGCTGGCTCTTCCTCTTCGGCGGCCTTCACAGGAATTTGTACCGTCTCGGAAGCGGTTTGACCGGTCGTCTCAACGGCTCCTACAACGGGCTGCACCAAACCTTCAACCTTACCCTGGGACAATTCTTCACCCGTTTGCGCGAGGACCTTCTCCCCGGTGTTCTGAAGCGTATTGGCTGTCATCTCCGCGGTTTCCTTTGTCGCTTTGACAGGATAGTTAAAAAGTCTTCTGAAGAAACCTGTGACACTTCTGTCCGAAGTGCTGGCCTCTGCAAATGCCACCGAGGTCATCGATAACGTCAACGCGCCTACCATAAGAATTGCCGAGAACTTTCTGAATGACTGAAACATTTAAAAAACCTCCTTGGGTTAACAAGGGGTTATTATAAGACAGCTCTTTCAGAAGTCAAGAAAAATACGGAGACTCGCGGTCTAGGGGTTGGTCACAATCTGATAATCGACAAGCACCGCCGGATCGGGATTGGTGATTAAAAGATATATCCTATCGATATCCTTGGGCTGGAGACCTTCTTTTTCGATTTCTCGGTTTAACGCAAGCCCCCCTGTTTCGCTGCGTCCTGGTTGTGGCTTGCCCATCTCCCTTTTGAACACCGAGCCGCCTTTTGAAACGATGAATACCTGGACGGCCAATGGCTGGCCTTCACTGCCTTGAGACAGCCCCAGCCATGGGAGCGAGGCGGGTTCGCCGGTGATATCGATCTGATAAAAATCGGTGGCCCAACCGGAGATATCGCTTTTCTCGGTATTATCTCCGGCAACTGAAAGCTCCCCAAATGCCGTCCGCTGGTCATCCCATTCTCCGATCCAATCCGTGCGGCAATTCAATCCGAGCGGCTTCTCGTCCCCGAAACCATCCCTCAAAAATAATTGTCCTTCGCGGTAGACCAAATGGGTTCGGGCGATGTCCTTCAGATAAATCGTATCGTCTTTTAAACCAAAATCCTTGAAAAGGATGGCCGCGGCAAAATTCTTCAATAGCTCGTTGAATGGGCTCCCAGTCACTTCTTCCAGCGCCGACCTAAAATCCTTTTGACGGTATTCTCTAAGATTTCGGCTTAATTTTTCAATCGCCGGCATGCCATAACGATAATCCATAAACCTCCAAAATAATGCGTTCTCGTAACGCAGCTCCGTAAACGCCTGGTCGGGGTATCTCATAAAATAGTTGGATCCCCCCCGCGAAAAACGAATCTTGTCCGGCAATGTCTGCTTGAATCCTTGAGAGAAGAAATCATGCCGGGCGCCAACGAGCGTTTCAAAGTAACGCGCCAGGCCCTCGACGTACCAGTCAATCCGCTGGGAGCGGGACAACTCTTCCGCTTTTTTAGAGTGGCTTGGAGACCCGGGAGCTTTGTTTAAATTTTTATTGTAATAAAAAAGCAGCACGTGCAGCATTTCATGGATCAACGTGCCACGCAGGTCCGCGCTCAGATGACGCGCCCCCAGTGGCGACGGATTTATTTTCTCCCAATTGCTGATGAATTCCTTGTAATTGGAAGGCAATAAAATCACCGCCTGATATTGGTTTTCCGCGACCCCGACCGTATCAAAACAAGGCGCGTCTTTGAATGAAATGTTGTCAAAGCCATGGCCGCGATACGCATGACTGTCATCGGGATGGCCCAGATAGATATCGATGGTCCGGTCGGGGTCATAGGCGTAGTTTTTGTTCGGCAAAGCAAATGAAAATCCCGGGGAAGAAAACCCCTGAAACTGCGTGATCGTCTGATAAGCGAACACCGCAGCGTCCAGAACCTCTTTCACAAAATGAATGTCTTCCCGGCTCTCATCCAGGATCTGATCCGTAAAATGGACTTTAAGGATCACGCCATCGCGAAAGCGATATTCGCGCGTTTTTTCCAGTGTCTTCTCCCCTGCCCCCTCCGCGGCCTGTGGGACCCCAAAAAGACCGATGGGTAAGACAAGCGCCAGGAATATCACTTTCCATGAGGAACACCATTTCTTTAGCATTTTTTTCATCTCTTGGTATTTTTTGATAACTTATTAAAAATATATAATAAGTTTACATTAAAAAACCACCATTTTCAATGGTAGTTGATAACTAATTGATAAAAAAAGAGTTAAAACGGCCCGCGCGACCTTCTTCTCCCACGCATCCCTCCCAAACTGTCAATTTTCAGAGCGACCTCTAATAACCCATCCTGACTGATCTTGTAGGTTACCTGCGTGCCTTTTCCCACATAAAGAATGGCGATCTCATTCTTCTGATCGTCTAAAAAAATGTAGGGAATGCTATTATCGTCAGAAATGGCGTTTTGAATTTTTTGACGCCAGGAATCTTCGGTCACCGGATCTTCCTCACGCCCATTGGGAGCATCAATCAGCACCTCGTGATCCCCGTCATGCCGCCGGGGATAAAGAAATTTCCCCCCTTGCGCGTTAAAGACCACGCCATCTGAAAATCGTCCATACATCGCGTCCCGATGATTACGGCCCAAGATTTCGTAGGTGTAATGGCCGGCCAGCAAATGGCCTTTCAGATCCCCCAGGCGCTGCGAGGCCTCGTTTCCCGTCAACACCGTCAACGCATAAGCATTCGAAGTGACGCCCGCTAAAAAAACCAGCCATAAAACCGTCTTTTTAAAAGAGAGTGCCATAAAGCCTCCTTTGGCTACTTGATCGTGATGGACGGATCCAAAAGCCCGTTTGTGGGGTTCACCGCCATTTGTTTATTTCTGATCTCAAAATGTAAATGCGGCGTAATGCTGGCACGATCGGCGTTGCCTGTTTTTCCGCTGGCGCCAATCATTTGATTTTTAACCACCCATTCCCCTTCCCTGGCCTGAATGGCCGAAAGATGGGCATACCTTGTCCTATAACCGTCCGGATGAAGCAGCTCGACATATCTTCCATAGCCCTTGCTCTCCCCCGCCACTATGACTCGCCCGCTTTTCGAGGAAAAGACCGGTTCGCCGAATACCGCTACCAAATCGATACCCTCGTGAATTCTCCGGCCGTTGCGGGAAGCGCCGAAACGACCGCCGCCGTACGAATCATTTCTCAAGGATACCGTGTTGGAAAGAGTCTTCAAAGGGCATAAAAAGAAGGGTTCGGAGTGCTGATAAAACACCCTTTCCCACCGCGGCAAGAAAGGGATGATCCCAAAGAATAGGCTCCCGCTAAACGCGCCAACCCAGGTGGCTTGCATTTTCCACGCCCGTTTATTCATCGAAACTAAAAACGAAAGATGGCACGCGTGACGGCCACTAAAAAGATGCCGAGCACTATCCCCAGGAATGTGGTTTTGCTTGGATTAAAATCGAAAGGCGGTAACATGGCTATTAGTTTATTACCGCTTAGGTTTAATATCAAGAAAAAACCCGCCCTTCCTAAAGACTATCTTTAAGACTTAAGGAAGGACGGGGGCAACAATTAGATTACTTACTATGGATCATTTTGGTGCCGAATAGGACCGCCAAAATGACGATGAACGCTAAGTGAGGAGATAATTGGGTCGTGAAATACAACCCCAAAATCACCCCTAACAAAAGACCGGTTACTAAATCTGTTTTAATCATTAGACTCACCTCCCAACCAGGAGCCTTGCATTTCCCGCTGGACGAGCATGATTCGCTAGTGATCCCTCCCCTCATCTAAATCGTTCTATCCAAAGTATACCTGTAAAGCGCCCCATTAAAAAGAGAGGGCTAAAATATGATTAATTCATAACCTATTGGTAAATATTTACTTATGGATAATATGCTTCAAAATCCATCGACCAGCCCGAGAGTAGACCGTCGAGCGATCGATTTCATTCAATACCTCGTGATAGAAACCGGGGTAAATCTCCATTTCTTTGTCTTGGGAACTCAATTCATTAAAAAACTGGATGGTCCGATCCTTTAAAACAACCTTATCCTCACCCGCCTGCACGATTAACACGGGGGCGTGGATCTTTTTGGCGATCTCTTCCCGTCGAGTCATCTGCCTTACCAATTCACGATAAAGCCGGGCGCTGATTTGATGGTTAATAGAAGGGTCTTTGGCGTAGGCCTCCAAGATCACTTGATCATGAGTCAACGTTTTAGGATCTACGCCGCTGTCTTGCGTGTAGTCGGGAGTGAGATAAGAAGCGGTCACCCCAAGAAGATGCCGCCAAAGCGGGACGGGAACGGCAACCCCAAAAATAGGCGAGCTCAAAATCAGGCCTGAAACTTTGGGGTGATGGTAAAACGCCAAATAGGAAGAGGCGATGAGTCCTCCGAAACTGTGACCGAAGAGAAAAAGAGAGGTCTCCTTGTACTGACGATGAGCCCATGAATGAAGCGCCGCCAAATCCTTATAAAAATCCGTGAAGTGCTTGATACAGACCTTTTTACCGCCGCTTTTGCCAAATCCGCGCAGGTCAGGCACGATCGAGACAAGCCCCATTTCTGCCAAGTAATCAGCAAACGCCTGGTATCTTCCCCCGTGTTCGCCCATTCCATGGATCATGAGGACAATGCCCTTTAGCGGCTCTTTGGTTGCCCGGTAACGATAAAAGATGGGAGTCTCATCAAATGAGACGAACCGATGCTCAGTCCACATAAAAAGGAAGTAGCCGGCTCTGGTACCGCTGCCATACGGCTTCCCGTTTGACTTTCAAGGTAGGAGTCAGCTCGCCCGCTTCTTGAGTAAAATCACGCTCTAACAGCGCAAAATATTTTATTTTTTCAAAGCTCGCGAGATCCTTGGTCGCCTCCTGAAGGCGGGAGTCAAAATATTGATAGATCTTACTGTCCTTCAAAAGCCCCTCATAATTCTGAAAGGCGATTTTCTGGTTTCGCGCATATTCTATCAGCTTCTCCCGGTGAGGAACGATGAGGGCCGTAATAAATTTTCGGCCCTCCCCAAAGAGAACGCAGCATAAAATAGCTGGATCTTTTTGTACAAGCGCTTCGATGGCGGCGGCCGCGACCTTTTTACCGCCCGACGTCACGATCAGCTCTTTTTTTCGGCCCGTGATCGTTAGAAACCCTTGCGAATCAAGATGTCCCAGGTCGCCGGTATAGAACCAGCCGTCTTTTAATACTTTTCTTGTTTCTTCTTCCTTATTAAAATAACCTTTCATCACGCAAGGGCTTTTGGTCAGAATCTCCCCTTCTTCCGAGATCTTAACTTCCACCCCTTTCAGAGGAACACCCACCGTGCCAAACCTAAACTTCCCCTCACGGTTAACGCTGATCACGGGCGAGGTCTCCGTAAGCCCATACCCTTCATAAACCATGACGCCGAGATCATAAAAAAACTCCGCGATTTCCTTGCGTAGCGCCGCTCCTCCGGCCACGCAAAACCGGATACGCCCTCCAAGCCTGTGCTTGACCTTCCTATATATCAGCCAATCGGCCAAGCGATATTGAAACCAAAAAAAAGCGTCTAATTTCCCGCCTTCGACCAGCCGCTCTCTTCTCTTTCGTCCTAATCCTCTAGCCCATTCAAATAATCTCTTTTTTAATGGGCCGGAATGGGCCGCCGCTTCCAATACGCGCGCCATGATCTTCTCGTAGAACCGCGGCACGCCCAAAATGAACGTGGGCCTTATTTCTAAAAGATCCTGGGGCACCGTATCCAGGTTTTCGGCGTAAGCGATCGTCGCGCCGATATAGATCATGAGATAATATCCGGCCATCCGCTCGAACACGTGAGACAAAGGCAAAAACGAAAGATGCACGTCGCTTTCGTCCATCCGAAGCGCGTCGCGGGAAAACACGACGTTATGAATAAAATTGGAATGGGTCAGCAGGACCCCTTTGGGAACGTCCGTGGTTCCGGAAGTATAAATGATGCTGGCGACCGCGTCGCGGGAAATCGTATTTACGCTGTCGCGGATGGCAGTTTTTGGGCCCTGCGCCGTTTTTTCCAGTTCCTGAAGATGACTCAACGGGATGTTTATCTCCTGCTTGGAAGCTAAGAGCAGACGCTCGAATCCGATCACGAACTTAAGCGTCGGCAAAGAGGCCTGAATCGAGAGGATCTTCTCAAACAGGGCCTTGTTGGAAACCGCCAGTACCGAGACGCCGGCATCTGCCAAAATGTAACGAATCTCTTGAGAAGTGAGTGAGGGGTAAATCGGGATTGTGATCAATCCGATGTGTTGCGCGGCCAAATCCACGAGCGCCCATTCCGGCCTGTTTTCTGACAGGATCGCGATCCGGTCGCCGGGTTTCAGCCCTTTCTCCAGGAGCCCCGACGCAATGGAGTGGACTCTATCCGCCAGCTCCCGCCAAGAGCACGCGGTAAATTTTCCGTCCTGTTTAAAAATCAGCGCTTGTTTATGGGGAAACCGGTCAACAGTGTCTCGAAATAGGAGGGCTAAATTCTGCGGGATCACGAATGAAACCCCCTGCCTTCCGAAACCAGAATGCGCAAATAAACGCTGGGCTCGAAGCGCTTGGCATCCACATTCTTTTGGAAACGCTCCAGATCCTTAAGGATCTTGGCCGGACCAATGGAGTCGGCGTAACGCAAAAGCCCGCCGCGGAACGGCGGAAAACCAGCGCCCATCATCATGCCGATATCTACCGTAGAGGCGCTGTCAACGACTTTGTCCTCGAGGCAGCGCGCCGCCTCGTTGATCATCCCATAAATCATGCGCTTCAAGGGATCCTCTAGAGAACCGTCTTTGGGGCATGGTCTCGCCCCAAACTCCAGAGCATTGAAATAGTTTGTCTTTCTTTTTCCATCATACAAATAAAAACCCTTCTTCGATTTCTTACCCAAAAGCCCTTTTTCCTTGGCCATTTGCAGAATCGACGACACTTTCATGCGTTCTCCAAAAGCTTCCTGCAACACATGAGCTACTTTATACGCTACGTCAATCCCCACCTGGTCGACAAGCTCAATCGGGCCCATGGGCATGCCAAAGGACTCAATCAGCCGGTCGATGTCCAATGGCAAAAAACCTTCGCTCAGCAAATAAGCGGCTTCGTTCATGTATGGCAACAACAATCGATTGACAAGAAACCCAGGGCTATCCTGAACCACAATCGCTGTTTTGCCGATACGGCGCACAAAAAGTATGGCGCGCTCGATCGCGTCGGATGAGCTTCGCACGGCACGGATGACTTCCACAAGAGGCATCCGACTAACCGGATTAAAAAAATGAAGTCCGAGTATCCGCTCCGGGTTTCGGCACCCTTCCGCCATTCTCGCGACCGAGAGCGAAGACGTGTTAGAAGCGAGAATGGTTTCGGGGCCGGTCAACTCGGACAGCTCGCGGAATACTTTCTGCTTGATGCCCAAATCCTCGACGACGGCCTCGAGGATCAAACCGCACCCGCGAAGGCCCGCGTTCGTCAGCCCCACGGAAATAAGCGCCATCTTGTTCTCGACCTCGTTTTTTTTGAGTTTCCTTTTTTTCAGAGCGTCCCGGTAAATATCGGCTGCTTCCTTCAGCGCGCCGCCGAGCGCCTTCTCTTGAACGTCCTTCACTCGGACCGGAATGTCCCGGGACGAGAATAGCTGCGCGATGCCGCCGCCCATGACGCCGGCACCGACCACCCCGCATTTTTTCACGCCGTCGGCGAGTACGGCGGAATCCGTCCAGCGCATTTTTTTGTATTTTTCACCCAGATAAAAGGCCTTGATGAGGTTTTTAGAAACAGGCGTGACCGCCAGGCGGGAAAAATGCTTGCTTTCTAAACGGAAGGCGGCATCCGGCGCGATTACCCAGACACGCCGGAGAAGTTTCAAAATTTCGAGAGGGGCGGAGTAATGGCCCTTTGTTTTTTTAAGCACATCTTTTTTGGCCTTGGAAAAAACAATGGCGCGCCCTATGGGAGTCCGCTCAAAAAACCAGCCGGCCGCGGGACTCGGCGGGGGCTTGTGCAACGGATGACGCGCAAAAACGGCCGCGTCTTCGAGCAGCGTTTTCTCCGGAAAAAGTTTGTCCACCAGGCCCAATCGAAGCCCTTCCTCAGCCGACAGCAGGCGTCCGGTCAGAATCAACGGAAGTGCCTTTAAAAGCCCGACAAGCCTGGGCAGCCGGACGCTGCCGCCAAATCCCGGCAGAATACCGAGATTCACTTCGGGAAACCCGATTTTCACGTTCGGAGAAAAGGAGGCCACGCGGTAGCGACAGCTGAGCGCCAACTCCGCACCCCCACCCAAGCAAGCGCCGTTCATCACGCAAACCGTCGGAATCTTCAAATCTTCGAGCTTTTTAAAAATAGCCTTGCCGCGCTCGGCTTTTTTGAAAGCGTCTTCTTCGGAGGCGATGGCTTCGATTTCTTTAATATCGGCGCCGGCGATGAAGATCCGGCTTTTGGCGCTGGCAATAAGAAGCGCGTCGAGGTCGTTGCGATGGGCGATTTCCTGTAACAGCTCTTCCAGCGAAAGCAAATTTTCTGAGGTGAGAATATTGACTTCGGAATCCGGTTGATCAAAAAGAAGGCAGCCTATGCGATCTTTGACGGAAAATGACCAGGCGCGGTCGGGGGCCAAATTACGGCCTTTCCAAAAGAATGCCGGCGCCCTGGCCGCCTCCCACGCACAGAGTGGCCAAGCCGCGCTGAAGATTTCGGCGCTTCATTTCCTTGAGCAGCGTGAGCACCAGCCGCGCCCCGCTGACCCCTACCGGATGCCCGAGCGCAATCGCGCCGCCGTTCACGTTAAGAAGTGCGGGATCGATCTGGCCAACCGGTCGTCGGGACGGGAAATTTTCTTCGGCAAACTTTTGGGAGAAAAGCGCTTCCTGGCAGGCGAGCACCTGCGCGGCAAATGCTTCGTTGATTTCGAAAAGCCCGATGTCTTTGAGAGTCAGGTTGGTCTTTCTCAAAATTTTTTCGATCACATAAGCCGCGCCCAGACCCATCTCGCGCGGCTCAAGGCCGATGGTGTCATAGGCCGCAATGCGGCCGAGAATCTCGTAGCCAAGCGACTGAGCTTTGGAGCGCGTCATCACCAGCATCGCGCAAGCCCCGTCCGTAAGTTGCGATGAATTGCCTGCCGTGACCGTGCCAGAAGCTTTGTCAAACACGGGCTTCAGCTTAGCCAATTGCTCGAGCGTCAGATTCTCGCGCATGCCGTTGTCCTGGATAACGGCCTCTTCGTAGTGGGGCGGTACAAAAATGCTCATGATTTCCTCGGCTAGCCGCGCTCGCGCCGCGATCACGCGGCGGTGGCTTTCCAACGCGAACGCGTCCTGGCGCTGGCGAGATATCGCGAACTTTCTGGCAAGCACCTCGGCGGTCTGGCCCATGTTGAGCCCACATACAGGATCCGTCAGCGCCATTTGTAAGGCCGATTGTGGCGCAAAATGTTTCGGACGAAACTTCGTCAAAACGCCGAGCTTCTCGCCTGGAGTCCGGGCGCGCTGGAGTTTCATAAACAGGTTCGCCGCCTCTTTGGAAAATACCAGCGGCGCGTTGGACATCGATTCCGTTCCTCCCGCGATCACGATCTCGACCTGGCCAGCGTTGATTTTTTCAGCCGCACTGACGATCGCTTCGAGACCCGAGGCGCAATTGCGGTTCACGGTGTAGGCGCGTTTCGACTTGGGAATGCCTGCCATAAGGCTGATCACGCGCGCGACATTGGCGGCATCGATCGGCTGGCCCACACAACCGAAAATAAGTTCGTCAATCGCGTTCGGATCGATCTCGGTGCGCTGCAAAAGTTCCGTGACACAAAGCGAGCCGAGTTTTTGAGCGGAAAGATCATTGAATAAAGTCCAGGCCTTCACGAACGGCGTCCGGACACCGCCCACGATCACGATCTGGTCTTCGCTCATTCCCACTCCTTCACGTTAGCTAATTTACTATTTCTATCAAACATTTTGCTGCGACACAAGCGCTTTAATTTTGGGGAGCATTTTCATCGTTTCCTCCTCGCCCCGTTTAATAAACTGCTGGGGCTTGAAAACTTCCACCCAGTTGGCGTTTGGGACCACCGGACGAAGCAACACGTCCGCGGAATCTCCCTCGATTTCCGAGAGCTCCGTCTCCATGGTCTGAATCGTATTCATCAAAATATCGAAGACGTTCGGAAAAAAGAGACGACTAATCCACTTTTTGGTCTTGAATAACCCTTTCGAAATAAAGTTCTTTTTGCGGATCGCCAGCGCTTCTTTCTCAAGCGCTTCCTCGGTCAAGAGATGCCGTTCTAAAATATCTTTGGATGTAGGAAATACATTCACCGCGATCACCTTGTTCGCGCCGGCTTGATGCAATGCCCGGATCGGCAGCGGGCTCATCATGCCCCCGTCCACGATCACGTCTCCGTTGATAATCACGGGTTTAAATATCGCCGGAATCGCGATCGAGGCTCTCACCGCGTCCGAGATAAGACCCGAATCCAAAACAAGGATCTGGCGAGTCGAAAGATTCGCGCCGATGATCTTAAGCGGAATCCGGCAGTCCTCGAACGTCTTGTTGCCAAGATGCGATTTAAAATGCCTTATGACGAGGCGCCCGTCAAACAATCCCCTGACGGGAAAAAGGCTGAAGTCTAAAAGCTGGCCCAAGCGCCAACGGCTGTTAATCTCAAGCGCCGCCTGCTCCACCGTTGCCGCGTCCTTGCACACCGTATAAAGCGATCCGATCAACGCGCCGATGCTGGACCCTGAGATCATATCAATCGGGATCTTTTCACGCTCCAGGACTTTCAAGACCCCGATATGAGCCAGCCCCAGTGCGGCGCCGCTGCCAAGCGCCAGCCCTACCAAATTGTTGCTGATAAGCCGCGCGACATACCGCACGATTCTTGAATATTCCGCTTCCGGGTCCTCCACGACAAACGGTCTTGAACTGCCCGAGGCCTCAAATTCCTTGAGCTCGGGCGTTGCCGGCAACGAATAAGTCTTTTTGAGGCCAAAAAGCTCTTTCTTGATCTTATAGGTCGTGCGAATTCCCAAAAATACCTCATTGATCACGATGAAAATTTTTTCCTCCGGATAAGAAAGGGTTTTTTGAATCTCATTCACGGTGTCCCTGGTTTCCGTCACATGGTTGAGATGACTGTCGGTCACAAAAAAAATAGAATCTGATTGGCTCAAGACCTTGAATACCATTTCATCTATGTCGCTCGAAAGATCGATCAGGATGAAACGATAATCAATCGCCAGATGATTCAAGAGAGCGGTGATAATATTCTCACCGACCGTATCGCCTTTCTGATGGGCCACATTCAATACCTCAAAGCCCACAGGGTGCCTGATCATAAATCTCGACAGAACATCCGGCGGCTCGTTCTCGATATTATGGAACTGCGTGATCGGCACCTTTTTAGCCATATGCAACTTGGCGGATATCTCGGATCCGGAGGGACTCATATCCAGTAAAACGGTCTTTTGATGGGTCTCTTGAAAAAGACTGGCGGCAAGGTTGATCGAAAAGGCCGTGCGCCCGATCTGGTGTTGATTGCTAAAGATCGAGATCAAATCGCTTTTCAAAAGTGACCGGGAGCGCGCGTCCATTCCCTTTAAGCGAGAGCTTAATCGCCGGCTGAGCTCGAGAGCCACAACCGCGTTGTGCTCGACGATCTTTCTGAAATCCTCCTTCTTCAGCGCCAACACCAGCGCGTCCGACAACGCACGTAAGGTCGCGGAATGGGGCTCATCGGTCAGAAGCGACATCTCGCCAAAATAGTCGCCGCGCCGAAGATAAGCCAAAACCTTCTTTTTCCCGAGCGACTCCGTAAAGGCCTCAAATCGTCCGGAGACCACAACATAAAAGGAATCCGCTTCTCCGCCTTCTTTATAGACGGTCTCCTCGCGTTTGTATTCCACCAGACGCATGAGCTGGCTGATGGATTTAAGCTCCCATTGATTCAAACCGGAAAAAAGAGGGCACAGGGAAAGGAGGACAACTTTGTCTATCTTTTGAAAACGGGAATTATCGTCGGGGTTCAATCGGTGAACCTATGCAGCCGCTGTTCAATATGCTGATTCAAAATTTTCTGATCCGTCGGTTTTATTTGAGAGAAATAAAGCGCGATAAAATGTTTGTCGCTGTCCGGATCCGCCTCATGTCGCACCACCACGCCGGTGGCGTGAATCACCTTTTCTTTCGAGGAGGCTGGCAGCGTCAACGCGACCCGGAGCTGCGTCATCACCGGGATCGCACGGTCCACAACGCACATCGCGCCGTGAGCACTGATATTCACCGTCATGGCGGCGATTTCATACCCCTCATGACCTATTTTAAAAAGAAGGCTTTCCGCAATGCGGGCTGATCGGCGACGATCGGAAATATTTTTAGGTGTTCTCATGTTGTTTCTTTAGCCCGGCGGCCAAGTCATTCTTCTGCCGCCCAAGAGATGCAAATGCAAATGGTCCACTGTCTGACCGCCCTCTCTGCGACAATTAATGACCAGGCGATAGCCGGATTCTTCGACGCCGTGCTCACGCGCCACGGAAGTAGCCGCAAGCACTAGCCGTTGAATAGAATCCTGATTGGAAGAATTGATCGCGTGAACTCCCGGAATATGTTTTTTTGGGACAAATAAAACATGAACCGGCGCCTGAGGATTGACGTCTTTAAAACCCAACACGTCCTCGTTCTCATAAACCATGGCGCTTGGTATCTGCCGGTCGACGATCTTGCAAAAAAGACAATCCGCCAGACGATTCATAAATCCGCTTCAAACGGATGCCGGCGGCGGTTCGGCGGCTGTCTGGGCTTCTTTCGCTTTTAACGCCTTCTCGGCTTCCTGGACCGTGTAAAGCTTAAAAGATTTCTTGTTCGCAAAATACTTCCCGTTGCGATAATACCAGTCTTTCCGACGAATCCGTTTGTTCGATTGAACGCAATTCGTGGGTCTCGATTTCTTTTTTTTGGGCTTCCGGCCGCCCTCTTTCACCGCTACCTCATCCGCCATTCTAATGACTCCATTCTATTTTTTTCGCTTTCCGGGCCTCGCCCGCCTCACCCTCTTGCGGCAAACGATACGCGGAGATAGGATCGAAAAGATTTTGAAAAAAGACCACGTCTTTAAAATCTTCTAATTTGTCATCCTCTGCTTTTGACAGGATGCCTTCCTGCACCATCTTAAACACTATCAAACCAAAATCAAGACTATTTTTTATCCCCCAATGCGCGAATACGGTTTCGGCCATCGGGCCAAATTGATCCTCAGCCTCTTCCCGGATACCCTTTAAAAGCTCCTTCGCGGTGATGTGCCTTGGCCGTTCTAAACGCTCCATAATTCGGCCCAGCGACGACATCACGAAAAAATAGGCCTCCTTTTTGTATCGATCGTCGAACAGCTCCATCGTTTACCCGATCCCTATCGCATGAACGTATTCCAAGATCCGGTGAAGGTCTTCAGGTTCAATGTCCCTAAATCTCACGCCTGCCTCGCGGGTCTCGCGTTCCTTTTCCTTCCAAAAGAAATACCAGACCACTTCCCCGATCACATGAATCGAGTCTCGTAGGTGAGGGATTTGAATCTCCATTTCCAACAGATCCCCGGACCTTAGTTCCTCCTTCGCCATGATCCTAAGACCGCCGCCACTGATATCCCTCACCAGCGAGCGGGTTACCCGCGGTTTTTTATGCTTCTTGATCAAGGTGTAACTAATTCCGATCGGCGCCTGTAAACGGATATGCTTTCTATTTTCCTTCAATGAAAGGACCGCTCCCCTTTTTCCGCCGGCTTAAACCGCTTCCGCGAAAGGGCTCTTCTTGGAGGTCTTAAGCCATTCTTTGTAGACATACTCAAGAATTCTTGCCCGGTCTTTCTGGGCGATTTTCGTGAGTTTCAAACCCGCATCCAGACCGTTCGCCCAGGCCACCTTGCCTGTCGCAAATACCGGAAGATTGTCGCCCGGAACCGCGAGCGAGATCTCGAGCGTCGTCCCCACGGGAAGGGTCTGCTCGACCCCCAAACGCATCCCTTCCCTGCTTAAATCCTTCGCGAGGGTCTTCCCGAAGAGGGGATTTAAGGTCAGCGTCTTGTATTCAATGTTCAAAGGGGTATTGAAACGTAAATGTTTTCGTCGTTCAGCCATAGTTTTCCTCTTTTTTTTACTCATTCTTAAAATAGCGGATCAGATCGCTTTTTAGAAAACGATAATTATCGCCGACCTTCCTGCCGGGGATCTTTTTGGATTTCACGAGTTTATACAACGTCTGTCGGCTAATACTTAAAAAATGACACGCATCCTCGGTGGTCAGCGCTTTGTCATCTTCTTTTATCTCGGTCAACCTATTTTTATCACCCATGCCTGCTCCTTCTCGCTTCGCCAGTTGAAACGGAGCTTTATTTAAACAAAACAGTGAATTATTGTCAAGAACATATTAATAGAGTTAATATTGGTTAATCTCGCATGTCTAATTTAACATTGATTACTATTGATAAATAAAATTAGCAAAACAAAAACCCCGCCCTTGCGTGCAAGAGTGGGGGTGAATTATTAAAAGATTTGTTTTAGAATACGTATTCGGGCTCTAAAATAGGCTTGTAATTTTCAGGGAGTGGAAACGGGAAAGTCGCAATTTCATAAATGCCGGCTCCTGTGCGGACAATCGTCATGCCCGCTCCTCTAGCCAAACCCAAAGTGATCCCGGCAAACGCGTTGTCTTCAACGCTGGTCTTATAGATGTTCTTAGGCAACTCCACCCAGCCAGTTAACGTATTGGCAACACCGCGGCCGAGTTTCGTAAAAGGGTCTTGTGCAAAACAAGCCGTTGCGACAGTGATGAGTAACGCGAGAACGATCGCCGCGACAGAGCCCCTTGCCAAGACTTTCTTCATCCGATTTTCCTCCTTTAGAACAATAAAAACGCTTATAAATTTATAAAATCTTATGTTATTTATAACTAGGTATAGTTTATTCAAAAACGTTTCTTCTGTCAACTGTTATTTTAAAAATAACCTTTACATTCCCAAAACGCCTTGATAAAATCGAGTCAGATTATGAGATCATGTATCAATCATTCTTCTCATTAAAGCAAAAGCCCTTTGCGATCACAAGCAACCCCTCTTTCCTTTTCTTAAGCCAGAGGCATCAGGAGGCTTTGTCTTATTTGACCTATGGCATCAAGGAACGCGCCGGTTTCATCGAAATCACGGGAGAGGTCGGAACCGGCAAAACGACGATTTGTCGGGCGCTCTTGAACCAGTTGGATCATAGAACGAAAACAGCTTTTATTTTCAATTCCACCTTGTCAGGCACCCCGCTGATACAAACGGTCATGGAAGACCTCGGGATCGAAACGAAGAAAAAAACCCGAGGGGATCTCTTCTCTGAGTTTCACCGATTTTTGATCGATCAGCTGGCGTTGGACCACAACGTCGTGCTGATCATTGACGAAGCTCAAAATCTAAGCTGGACCGTACTGGAACAAATCCGCATGCTCTCAAATCTGGAGGCGGAAAACGAAAAGCTGATCCAAATCATCCTGGTGGGACAACCGGAGCTTCGAGAAAAATTGAAATCTCCAAATTTGCGGCAGCTTCGGCAACGGATCGCGATCCGATATCACATCACGGCCTTGGACGACGCGGAGGTTCCGCTTTACATTTCCCATCGGTTAAAACTCGCGGGCGCCAACGGCGCCTCGCCAATTTTTGACGAAACGGCCATTAAGGAAATAGGCAAATACTCGAAAGGAGTTCCGCGATTAATCAATGTTATCTGCGATAAAGCGCTCTTGGCTGCCTTCGTGCTTGGCCAGCGAGAAATTGACAAAGAGATCATTAAACAGAGTGTCTTGGAAATTGAGGGAGGGACCTATGAGCATTATCAATGAGGCCTTGAAAAAAGCGGGCCGGGAAAAAAGAGCTCTTTCTTCTGCGCAAGACCAACCGGTGGTTAGGACTGGTATCAGTGTCGGAGGTTTTAGTATCGAAATGGAAAGAAAAAAATCCAAGATGAATTGGGGTCCCATCTTTGTTTTGCTCGTGCTCTTCCTGATCACGGGGCCAATCATTACCCCTATTTTCTCGTCCCCCTTCAAGGGAGTGGGCCTGCTTGGAAACACAACAGCCGTTGAAACAACCTCGGCTTTAAAACCCGCCCCCGAGACTCAAATCGCAGGCTTGCCGGTATCCACAGAATCCGAAAATAGAAAATCACAATTTGGCGTGGAAGAGGCGTCCATTTTTCAAGCGCTGGCGCAGCAGTCTCACATTATTCAGACGCCTTACCTCAAACTAAGCGGGATTGTTTATTCTTCCGACGCCTCTTACTGCATCATTAATAATAAAATCGTTAAAATCGGCGAGGACGTCCAGGGGGCTAAGCTCACAGGGGTGACTCCGAAAGAGGCGATCTTAGATTATGCAGGCGAGAAAGTGATCCTCTCGGTGTCTCAATAGCGGTTTAAAACGAAGCGGTCAGCCCTTCCTTTTCTCAAGGGATTCCTCGATCGCCGAATGCGGCACGTCCGTGACGATCATCGTTTTTCCCAGACTCACCGGAAGCACAAACCGGTTCTTGCCCCCTTCCGATTTTTTATCAAAGCCCATCGCCTTTAAGATCGATTCGACGCTCAACCCCCGGTAATAGAGCGGCAGGTCGAATTTCATCAGGGTTTTCTCCAACCGTTCTGTCAGGCGCCTGTCTTTTAAAATTCCAAGTTTTTCCGCGATGTCACACGCGACAAGCATTCCGATCCCAACCGCCTCTCCATGAGTGACCTGCCTGGCAAAACCGGAAACGGACTCGATCGCATGCCCGGTGGTGTGCCCAAAATTAAGGATCATGCGAAGGCCTTTTTTGTCCATCTCATCTTGGCAGACAATTCTCGCTTTGATTTTGGCGCAGCGAAAAATAACCTTCTCAAGCTTCCGTTTATTCTGGCGCAGCTGGGACTTACCTTGTTTTTCAAGGTGGGTAAATAAGGCCGGATCCTTGATGACTCCACATTTGATCACTTCCGCGAAGCCGTCGCTCCAATGCCTCTCCGGAAGGCTGCTTAATAAAGAAACGTCGCTCAATACCAAGGCAGGCTGATAAATCGTGCCTAAAAGATTTTTGCCCTCCGGCAAGTCGATGCCGGTCTTGCCGCCAATCGAGGAATCCACTTGGGCCGTCAACGTGGTGGGGATCTGAACATAAGGAATGCCGCGGCGATAGGTCGAGGCGGCAAACCCGGTCAAATCTCCGATCACTCCACCGCCTAACGCGATCAACAGGATCGACTGATGCCGGCCGCCGAGCGATGCGATCTTTTTGATTAATTTGATAAAAACGGCTTGCGACTTGGAGGCTTCCGAACTTCTTGTGGCAGGTGTGACAAAGAAATCCACGTTAAAACCTTCTTGGGTGAGTGATTCGAAAAGCGTCTTTTGATAATAAACGGCCACCTCTTTTTGGGAAACGACCAGAACGCTGCGCTGGGAAATCGAAGAACGTTTGATCAGACGGCCTACGCTAGGCAACAGTTCCTTATCCACGAGGATTTCATACGACCGGTCTTTGAGCGCGACGCGGATCTTACGCATCACCCCACCACTCCTTTCGTCCGCATCTGCGGACCAATTGCGTTGCAATTGCAAGAAAGAAGTGGTGGGGTCATTTTTTCTCAGTCTTACCGCCTGATCCCTCCACGGTCGAAGCGGCGCCCGCAGCGACCTTATCCGCGGGAGGAGCCGCGGTACCCGGCGCCGCCGGAGCTGCCGCCTTTTCCTTTTTCACCTTCAACTTCTGCATTTTGACCTTAGGAATTCCAAGAACCGATTTCTCTTCATCCCAAAGATTTTTACCCTTCAATACCTTGAGACGCTCATAACGCTTCAGCACCGAACGGTGTTTTTTTCCTTTGGCGTTGTTCCTTAAACTTGAATGAATAGACATAACACCCCCCTTTTTTTATCCTGCCACATTCCGATGAGGCAATGCCTCGTCACCGTCTTCTCAAATAGCATCCCGAATATCGGGAAGCGAAAAATTTTAAATCTTTCTTAGCCTCTTCTTTGTTGGCGTATTCGCCCGCACGCACCTCAAAAAAACCACCGTTTGGGACAATCAGCGAAGAATAGCCGCCGCGGCGCAGATCAGCGGCCTCCTTTTCTGCCATGTCCCGTCTTTTATAAGTCGCTAGTTGAATCGTATACGGTTTACCAGTCTCCTGGCCGCGAGCCCCTGCTCGCGGCACATCGGCCGGGGCAGCGGAACGCCCCGTGCTCTCCTGGGTCACGGCGGCCGCCGGCCGGTTCGAGACCAACGCCGGAGAGACTTCCGCTACCGTATGGGGCCTAGCCGCCGGAGCGATGGCTTTCCCGCGAAGCATTCCCAAAAAAAATACAAAACAAGCCGCCAGAATCAAAAGGATACCAGCCAAGATGATCTGTTCAAGTGACGTCGTGACCAACATGGGTTTTTGAAACTTGGGGTCATAAGGCGATCTTTTGAGGGCTTTCCCTGTCTTTGAGAAATTGTCGAAAAACTCTTGTTGCGTCTCACCCTGCTCAGCGTCTCGCATTATATCATCCCCATTGGGCTTTTAATAAAGGCCCGTGAATTCCGATCACGGTCAAGGTTTGTCCGCTGAAAATAAAACGGAGCCGGCCCTTTCCCTCTTGAGAGGGGATGATTCCTTTTGGAAAAAATAAAACCACGTGCGCCTTCTGAATCTTCTGGTGAGGGTCATATTGGATCCCGCCCCTTGCCTCTATTTCTTTTGAAGTCAATTCCAATAAGTGTGCAACGATCCATTTCTTCTTTTGAAGAACGTACGCTCTCAGGTGATCGATCACGATCGAGGCGTGGCCGGCCACAAGGCCGGCATCTGGCGCTTGAAGCGATAGAAAAGGAATTCGACGAAATAAACTTTCCGACAACGAAACCCGACGAAGCTCGATAGCAACCGGCAGCGGAGATCCTTTAAGAAGAAGGCCCCATCCACTGAAACGAACGGTCCCCGGCCCCGAACGGATCGCCAACTCTTGGTCGGCGAACGCCACCTCTATTGAATCAAACGAAAGCTTTGACCAGGCGTGAACCTTTACGTTTTGACAGCGAACCGAAAGACCCAGTGTTCGATTCAAAACCATTGAAGCCGCCTGGTCTACCCAATCCCCTTCCCACGGAATCCAGAAACTCGCGGCGAACAAGACAGAGAGCGCCGTTAGCGAAATAACGGTCCGCCCGAATTTCACGGACCGGCCTTTTTGTACTTTAAACAAATCTTCTTAAGATCCTTCTTGTCCAATAGACATGAGTATCCGATTGTTGAGGAGGTGCGATGCGCTTTTAAGAAACCAGACTCAACCAGGTCCTCCAATGATTTGCGCACCGTGTTGATATTTTCATTGATCCAAGCCGAGATGCCTCTCGGCGTATCAATACTCCCGTCATTCTCCGCGAAAAAAAGCATGATTTTTTGCTGCGTTTTACCCCGGAAATTGAAGCGGGATGGTTTAACCATTTTTCAAAATCCTGTATAGATCCTCTTTCTGAACCACCCGCATGAACACCTCGACTACTTTAGGATCAAATTGAGTCCCGCTATTTTTGACAATCTCGGCGAGCGCCTCCTTGAGCGACGACCGGTCCCGATAAGGCCTGCCCATCACAATCGCTTCAAAGGCCGTGATCACGGAAAGAATCCTGGCCCCGATTGGTATCTTTTCACCCTTTAATCCCTTCGGGTACCCCGTCCCGTCATATTTTTCTCTGGAATAAAGAATGATCGGAACCACGGGTTTCAAGCTTTCGAAGGATTGAACGATTCTGGCGCCCTTGATCGGATGTTCCCGCAGCAAACGGTACTCTTCGCCTGTCAGTTTTGCGGGCTTCCTCAATATTTCATCAGGAATGCCTATCCTGGCCGTATCTTTAAGAAGCGTCGCGTAATGAAGCGCCTGAGTTTCTTCTTCACTCAACCCCATTCCTTGCGCGATTTTGAGCGCGATTCTTAAGAAAACCTCCGGGGAAGTGGCTGAAGGGACGCGCGTTCCCAGAATCACCGCCAACGATTGAATCGTGCCGAGCGTCACCTTCTTTTGTTCTTCATAAAGCTGAGCGTTCTTGATCGCGATCACCGCCTCTTCGGCCAATGTCGTCAATATTTCCTGGTCAAAATAAGTAAAACCTTTTTTATCCTTTTTGTGAGACACCGTCATGACCCCGATCACATCTTCGTCGATCAACGGAATGCAGATCAATTTTTTCCGTAAAACGATTTGAGCCGTCTTGGCAACACGCCCCTCGACCTTCGGTTGCGCAACAGGTTTCAGGGAGCCCACGGACGCTCGGCACGTCAAGCGCATCGGCCGAGATCTCCGTTGGCGTCGCGAGGCTTGATCCACCAAATAGATTTTGCAGACGTCCGCCCTTAAGACTTGAGCGGTCAAATGCGCCAAGCGGGAGATCAACTCGTCCAAGTTTAATGTGGAATTGATAATCCGGTGCACGGTGTGAACGGTGGATAGCGCAATAGCTCGCGGACGGATCGTCGCCGATAAGCGGTCCAATTCTCCCGTCTTCGAACAGTTGTCCAAAATCAGGCCGATGTTGCTAGTTAAAAGATTCAACACTTCTTGGCGCAGGCCCTTCTTGATTCCGATGAGCCCAAAATAACCGATTGCCCTCTTGCCGATAACCAGCGGCAAGCAAAAATGAACAAGATCCGCCGAAGTATTGAATAAAAAAGGACGCGTTTCTCTCGCCCGTTTTCGTATGGTCGAATAAATTTTACCATAGAGACGCGGCTGTTTGGCTCTCGGGTCGCGCCAAATGTCATAAGAAGACTCAATGAAATTCTTGAGCGCCTTCGAGTTGCCGTTCAGCTTGAACGAGACCCACCACAACGGATGTCCTAGCAAAAAATCAAAGGACACACGAAGCTTCCTCAAGCTTTCATGACGGACAAAGCGGTCAAAAATTTCGTGATCATTCACCAGCGAATTTTTCACCCCACCACCTCCTTTTTTCCACCGCTGGGTCTACTAATTTCTTCTATGGCGGTGGAAGGATTCGCTGTAAGCGAATCCCAAGATTCTTCGAATCTAAAAGGAGGTGGTGGGGTCATACTTTTTCGAACGGTTCAAAAAATTTCCGGTATTCATCCTGCGCGTACCGATCTGTCATGCCGGCGATATAATCGCAGATCACGCGGTGAGCCCCTTCGCTTTTCAAGCGCTTCTGACTTCCGGGCGGCAACTGTTCCGGTCTTGACAGATAGACCTCAAAAAGAGCGCGGATAAAGCGCCTGGCCTTGTCGCTCATTCGGACAACCCGGTAATGACAATACAACCTGACCTTTAAGAATTCCCGGAGTGCTTCGCGTTGAGCGGACAACTCCTTGCTAAACGCGACGATAAAATGATCGCTTTGCGTCGCCTGCCGCGGACGCCGGATCCCGTGGCGCTGCAGGTTCTTCGCCGTTTGCTGGATCAGATCCGTCACCTCGAGATTAATGAGCCCACGGATGACTTGGTACCGTCTCACCTCGGGCTTTGTGATCGGTTGAATAACCGTCTTTTTCTTGACACGGCGCCAAAGCTCAATTTTATCCAAATCCTCTTCCTGGATCAGCCCTGAGGTCAGGCCGTCGTCCACGTCGTGGTTATCATAGGCAATCTCATCCGATACATCCACGACCTGAGACTCAAGCGAAGGCGATTTGAAGTCCTCAAAAATGCCCATCGCTCTCTCCCGGGCCTGCTTCAAAAGCTCCGGATGTTTGAACAATCCAACGCGGGACTCATAGGTCAGATTCAATCCCCGGAAATTGGGATATTTTTCCTCAAGGTAATCCACGATGCGCAGGCTTTGCAAGTTGTGGTCAAAACCGCCGTGCTCCTTCATCAATTCTCGGAGTTCATCTTCGCCGGCATGCCCAAACGGCGTATGCCCCAGGTCATGCGCGAGCGTGATGGTTTCCACCAAATCACTGTTCAATTTTAAGACCGTCGCGATCACCCGGGCGATCTGGCTGGCCTCAAGCGAATGGGTCAGGCGCGTGCGGTAGTAATCCCCCTCGTGGTTCACAAAAACCTGCGTCTTGTATTCCAACCGCCTAAACGCGGAGCTGTGGACAATGCGATCGCGGTCTCTTTGAAAAGCAGTCCGGTACGGGTGCTCGCTTTCCTTGTAAGTCCGGCCCCGACTTTGGCAACTCTTGGCCGCGTAGGACGCCAACGTTTTCAATTCCATCTTTTCCAGATGCCGGCGATCGACCTTGATCATTTGCGGGTATGAATGATCGGGGGGTTTCCGTAGAGATCCATCAAAAGGTTGATTCGCGACAGGCCGAGCGTCAGCACCCTTTTCTCTTTGGCCAAGAGCTTCGCATTTTCATCCGCGCCTCCGAGCGCCACCAATACCTTCGTGGAGGAATCTTTTTTACTTTTTTCAACGCCGCTGACGAGGTCCCGGACCTCGCTCTCCGTCGCCTTTTCTTCCGTGATCTTACATACCCAGCATCGTCCGTGTCCTTTGGCCACCACGCTCCGGGAGCCGCCTTTGAGCTGAGAAGGGTCGGGTTCCATTTTGATGAGCTCGGTAAAATGAGGGAGTTTTCTCCTTTTTTCTCCAAACTCCACCATCTCATTCCGGAACAACGCAAAAAGTCCCAGGATCCTTTCGGAAACATCGAGTTTCAGCAATTCATCATATTCGCTGATCATTTCCTCGATTCGCCTTAAGAAATCCTCCGACTTCCCACTGGTGCCCAAAAGCGACCATTCCTTCTTTTCATACACTTCCTTCAGCCAGAATTTAAAAATTTTATTGTGAAAACGGTAGAACATACCTGTCTTCAAGATCAATTCGTGCTCGATCAGTTCCTGGACCTGTTTTGAGGTTTCTTTTTGGCCGCGATTGATCACCTGGGATAAATCTTTTAACTTGTTCTTTCCCTTGGCAAGTTCTATCAAGATCAGCAGATGGCTCCCACGGGAGTCCGCGCGGGTCCAGGGAGAGATCAGCTTGATAAAAAACTGGTTCAGGATCCCTTGGGACTCAAATAAAAGCTTGAGCAAAACCTCGCCGATGACTTTCCCGGAAACCTCGGTCTCGAGTCTGGCGGCGGACATTTCTCTGATACGCGTCGTGATTGTCTCCAAAAAGAACGGGTGCCCGTCGGTAAACGCCACTAAAAAATGCTTAAGATTCCGTGAAATGCCCGTCGGCGCTAATTTCTTTTCCAAAAATTCAAACGCAACGTCAAAATCAAACGGCTCAAGATAAATCCTTTCAAAATTCCCGAAGAGCAGTGCCAATTTCTCGGCGAGAATCCGGCGGCTCGCGGAGAAAGAAGAACTGGATACCAGATACATCGTGTCTTTCTGAACCATGATCCGCTTTCCAAAATCAGAGAACGCGTTTTTAACGCCGAATTCTCCCAGCCGGTGAAACTCGTCCAGGATCACGACGCAATTTTTGCCGGTTTCTTGCTTGATGCTGGAAGTCAGTTCGAATAATTTGGAGTAGGCGTCTTCCGCGTGCCGATGCCTCAAAAGCACGCGAATATCCTGAATGCGTTTCACGGTTTTCGGAATGAACGGAGACGCCTTCTCAATCAGACGAGTCAACGATTCCATCGGATTTAGAGCTTCTTTTTGGATCAAGGTTTGATAAAGCAGCGACCGGACGAACTGATCGATGAAATAATCCAGGGCCTGCAGTTTGATCTCCACATAAATCGCGAGAATATCCGGATCTTGGTGCAGATGAAGGAAGTGACGAAGAATGGAGGTTTTACCCAGCTGCTGATGGCCGATGATCGCCACGTTCTGCCGATAACCGGATTTTAAGGCCTGGACTCTCTTGACAAGAAGATCGATGATCTCTCGGCGGCCGAAGAAATGATCTCCGACAACGGGATCGCTAAACATTCATTGAACCTTTCGATGCTTTTAAAGCTTTTAAAGCGGCAAATAATTCTTCGGATCTTCCGCTTTGGCTTTTTTTCGAATTTCAAAGTACAGCTGGGGAGACGCTCCCCGGCCGGCGTGGCCGCCCAATGCGATGGGATCCCCACGCCTCACCCACTGTCCTACCTTGACCAGAATTTCGGAATTTCTCGCGTACGTCGTAGAAAATTCATTGGGATGTTCGATGACCACTGTTTTCCCGTAACCTCTTAATTTTTCATCCACGAGAATCACGCGGCCCATTTGAGCCGCTCTCACCTTCTCGCCTTCGGCCGAACGGATAACGACGCCCTTCAAAGAGACCCCGTCTTCTTTGGTCCCAAACGGCGCGAGAACCTGCCCTCTGACGGGCCAGCTGAATTGCGGGCCGATGCCCGACATCGCGCCTGAAGGATTTTCAGGCGTCGGAGGATAAGCAGTATGATACCCTTGGTGAGCGCATCCCGTCAAAAAAATAATTAAAACCCAAATGACGGATAAAATAAATCTCTTGATAAAATTTCTTTCTTTAAGTTTTTTGGAGCGGGTGATGGGAATCGAACCCACATCTAAACCTTGGGAAGGTCTCATTCTACCACTGAACTACACCCGCTTAAGTTTTTTAAAATGCCGTGATCTTCCTGAATTGCCGGTAGCGCCTCTGAATTTCTTCGGTCTTCAACCACACTAAGCGGTCGCAGCTAAAACTCTCCACATTATAGGAGGCCAGAACACTCCCGTAAACCACCGCCTGACGGACCACCGCCTCGCTGAGCTTGGGGGAACGGGTCAAATAACCGATAAACCCGCCGGCAAACGAATCACCGGCGCCCGTCGGATCAAAAACCTTTTCCAATAAATAGGCCGGCGCCAAAAAAAGAAATTTCTTTGAGAAACAAATCACGCCGTGTTCGCCTTTTTTAATGACAAGAAGTTTGGGGCCGCGGTCCAGGATCCAGCGGGCCGCTTGGATCAGATTGTATTCGGAAGAAAATTGCCTTGCCTCGCTGTCGTTGCAAAGAAAGATATCCACTTTTTTAAGCAGTCTCAATAAACTTTTCTTCTTATGCTCTATCCAATAATTCATGGTGTCGCATGCCACAAGCTCGGGCGCCTTGACCTGACGCAAGACCGATTGTTGTAACTCAGGATCAATGTTGGCCAGGAAAACAATGCGGCTTTTTTTGTTTGCTTCCGAAAGGCGGGGTTTAAAAAATTGGAAAACATTCAGTTCGGTCTTCAGCGTCTTGGCGCTGTTCAAGTCATAATCGTAAAACCCGCGCCATCGGAAGGTCTTGCCTTTTTGAAACTCGATGCCGCGGGTATCAATGTCGAGGCGTTGGATCAGCCGGATGTATTTCTTCGGAAAATCTTCGCCCACGACCGCGACAAGAGAAATCGGACAAAAAAATCGCGCGCTGGCGCCAAAAAAAGTGGCTGAGCCGCCAAGCGCCTCCTTAATTTTTCCAAAAGGCGTCTCCACCGTATCAAGCGCTATGGAGCCGACGGCCAATACCCGGGGGTTCATCTTAAAAATTCCACAAGTTTCTTCGCGGCCTGTTTTGGATTTGCATCGTTCATAACCGCTCTGACCACCGCCACGGCTTTCGCGCCGGCGCGCCGCACTTCCTCGACATTCTCTGAGTCGATCCCGCCGACCGCCACAAATGGAATGCGAATATTTTCGGCGGCAAAACGAACCAGATCCAGCCCCACCGGAAGAGCGGCCGGTTTCGTTGGCGTTGAAAACACGGGTCCCACGCCTATATAATCAAATCCCTCGGCCTCGGCGGCCAGTGCCTGCGCTTGACTGTGCGTCGAGCGGCCGATAATCGCTTGATCTCCTAAAACCGTGCGAGCTTCTTTCAAACTGCCGTCTTCCTGCCCCAAATGCACTCCGTCCGCGCCGCTGTCTCTAGCCACTTGAATGCGGTCATTGATGATCAGTGGAACGCCTTTTGGTTTTGTGATTTCCAAAAGAGCCCTCGCGGTCGCCAGAAGCTCAAGGTCGCTTGCCTTCTTGTCCCGTAGCTGGATGACGTCCGCCCCTCCTTCCAAAACCGACCGTACGATCTCAGTTAACGGTTTTTCTTCGGCGACGAAGCAACCCGTGATGACGTAAAGCCTCCAAGGGCGGCAAGGCTTTCTTTTCGATTGAGTAGACATGGAACCTCGTTTTTTTGAGACGCCCTGAAATCTTATGGTCCACCAATTTAGAGACTTCTTCAAGCACTCTCAAAGACTCTTTCACGCGCTCGCTATTGGCCAGGAATAACCCCAACGCGTCCCGGCGGGTCGCCTCCAATCGAGTATACGCTTGCCCCACATCCGAGACGGCGTCACGCGAACCGATGATCTCGGACAAAGGAACCGAGATATTTTTCAGACAATCGCTGATCGCATGGCGCGTTCTTTTCAAGCGACGCGTCAGCGATGCGTCCTCGATCACAAAACGCGCGATCTCTTCGCAAACCCGCAGGCCCTCGCGGGAACGGTTAAAATTAGCGTCCAGGATCCTTAAGATTTCACTGCGTTTCATTGGATCTTTTTTCCGCCACACATCACGGCGGATTCGTCACGCTTCGCGGCGAATATTTTCTGGATGAGGCGTGTCGTGGAGAAGCCTTTGACAAATCGAAGTGAGCGAACCTTTCCCCCATACGATTCCACAAAATCGCTTCCGACAATCTCGCTCTTCTTCCAATCGCCCCCCTTGACAAGCCTATCGGGACGAATGGCCCGGATCAAACGCTCCGGCGTCTTCTCTGCAAAAAAAAGAATATAATCCACCGATTCGAGGGCACCCAAAACCTCCGCCCTCTCCTTCTCACGGGTGATCGGACGGCCCGTGCCTTTTAAGCCATGGACGGAAGCGTCGCGATTAAGCCCCACGACAAGAATGTCGCCCAATGATTTGGCCTGCCGTAAATAGCGCACATGGCCGACGTGCAAAAGGTCAAAACAGCCGTTCGTGAATACGACTTTTTTGCCCTTTTTTCTGTCTTTGGACAAGGCAGCCGCGATGGTTTTAAGTGATTTCAGTTTTCTCAAAGCAACTCATCCACTCGCTCGCAGATAATGTGGCCGATCATGATGTGGGCTTCCTGAATGCGCGCCGTCTTCTGGGACGGTACCACGAAAGACAGATCCGCCAACGATTTCAGTTCTCCTCCGTCCCTACCGGATAACCCGATCGTGTACAACCCCTTCTCCTTGGCTTTTTTGATCCCCAAAAGGACGTTCTTTGAGTTACCGCTCGTAGAAATACCAAAGGCCACATCGCCTCGACTGCCGAGCGCCTCTATCTGTCGCTCAAAAACCCGGTCATACCCGTAATCGTTTCCCACCGCCGTCAGGATCGAGGTGTCCGTCGTCAAGGCGATCGCCGGGAGCGCACGCCTTTCTTTCTCGTAGCGCCCCACGAATTCCGCCGCCAGGTGTTGACTGTCGCTTGCCGAGCCGCCATTGCCGAAAAAAAGAATTTTATGGCCATTTTTCAGCGCCTGATGAACCACCCCAACGGCCTTTTCGATCAAGGGCACGTCGGTTTTCATCAACCGCTCCTTGACCCTGATATTTTCCTGAATGTCCTGGATGATCTTATCTCGCATCGGGTGAATTAACCAAAAAATGTCTTGGCCATCTCATAAAATGCCGCGTCAACGGTTTTTAATTTGCCCACCGCGACCTCGATCGGGATTGAAATAATTTCATTGGCCTTCAGCGCGACCATCTGCCCGAATTTTTTTTGCTTTACCAGCTGCACCGCCTTCTCGCCGAAGCGGGTCCCGAGCACGCGGTCAAACGCCGTTGCGCTGCCGCCCCGCTGAATGTGGCCCAAGACCGTGACGCGGGTCTCAAAATTCGTCATCTCCTCTATCTTTCTTGCCAAGACTTCGCCGACGCCTCCGAGACGGACATGTCCAAAGTCGTCCAGACGCTCTTCCAGCGTGATTTCCGAGCCCTCAAACTTTGCGCCCTCGGCGACGACGATGATGCAAAATTTCTTTCCGCGATCGCTGCGTTTCCGGATCACCTCCACCACTTCGCTCATCTTGATCGGCGCCTCCGGGATCAAAATAAGATCGGCGCCGCCGGCGATTCCCGAGTGAAGCGCGATCCAGCCCGCATGTCTTCCCATCACCTCGACCACCATGATCCGGTGATGGCTTTCGGCCGTCGTGTGAAGGCGGTCAATGGCCTCCATCGCGATATTCACCGCCGTATCAAACCCAAAAGTAAAATCCGTACCCGACAAATCATTGTCAATCGTCTTGGGCACTCCCACGACATTAAACCCGTCCCGATACAGCTTCAAGGCGACCCCGAGCGTATCCTCTCCGCCGATCACGATCAACGCGTCAAGCCCGATCACCTTAAAATTTTTCTTGGCGCTTTCCAGCGCCGCCTTGTCCTTATAAGGGTTGGCGCGACTCGTGCCCAGAATGGTCCCCCCGCGGTGTAAAATCCCCGAGACGGAGCTCAGATCCAAGGGTTTGTCGTTGCCTTCAATCAACCCCTTCCAACCGTTTTGAATCCCGACGATCTCATAGCCTTCATGAATTGCCGTTCTCACGGCGGCGCGGATCACGGGATTCAAGCCCGGGCAATCTCCGCCGCCGGTTAATATGCCGATCCTCATCTTGCCTCTCCTTTTTGGGAAACGACGTGCAAAACGCTTTCGTCCGTATTTTTATCGGTCCATTCTCCAAGCAATCGTTGAATAAAATCCGTGTACATCTGCGCCCGCCTGAATATCGGGTTCTTCATAATTTCTCGGTGAAGCGGAATCGTCGTTTTGATAGGCTCAATGATGAATTCTTCCAACGCGCGCTGCATCATGCTGATAGCCTCTCCCCGATTGCGGCCCAACACCATGAGTTTTCCAATCATCGAGTCATAATAGGGAGGGACCGTGTAGCCGGCGTAGGCATGGGTATCCACACGGATGCCGGGGCCGCCTGGCACGTTGAATCGTTCTATTTTGCCCGGACAGGGGACAAAATCATTAGCGGGATCTTCGGCATTGATCCGGCATTCCATCGCGTGGCCTTTTAAAGGAATCTTGTCCTGCTTTTTGATCGAAAGTTTTTCTCCGGCCGCAATGCGGATCTGTTCCTTGACAATGTCAATGCCGGTAATTAGTTCCGTGATCCCATGCTCCACCTGAACGCGCGTATTCATCTCCAAAAAGTAAAATTTCCCGTCCGTGTCCAGCAAGAACTCGATCGTGCCGGCATTCACATAATTCACCGCACGCGCCGCCTTGATCGCCATGTCACCCATCCGCTTCCTTAATTTCCAGTCAACCGACGGCGAAGGCGCCTCCTCTAAAAGTTTTTGATGCCGTCTCTGAATCGTACAGTCCCTTTCATAAAGATGCACCATATGACCGTGGGTATCCGCCAATATTTGAAATTCGATATGTTTCGGTTTCTCAAGATACTTTTCGATATAAACCGCCGGATTGCCGAAGGCCACCTCCGCCTCATGCTGCGCCGTCATCAAGGCGCTCACGAGGCGCACATCATTGTGACAGACCCTCATGCCGCGTCCGCCGCCGCCCGCCACGGCCTTAATGATCACGGGGTATTTGATCCTCTTTGCCAATCGGAGCGCTTCGTCCTTGTCCTTCACGATCTCCTGCGCGCCTGGCACGATCGGAATCCCTATTTTCCTCATCGTCTCTCTGGCCGCCATTTTATCCCCCATCGAGCGGATCGCCGAGGGGCTCGGGCCGATGAACTTGATCTGGCAGGACTCGCAAATCTCGGCAAAGTGCGCGTTCTCGGCGAGAAAGCCGTAGCCAGGATGAATCGCGTCAACGTCCGTAATCTCGGCGGCGCTGATAATCGCCGGAATATTCAAATAGCTCTGCGACGAAGGCGCCGCGCCGATGCAAACGGCCTCATCCGCTAGATGCACGTGTGGGGACTCGCTGTCGGGCTCGGCATAAATCGCGACCGTCCGCACGCCGATTTCCTTGCAGGCGCGGATCACGCGAAGCGCGATCTCACCACGGTTGGCGACTAATATTTTTGAAAACATCTAAAACCACGCTTTTTTAAATATCTGGATTGTTTATTCGAGGGTAAACAACGGTTGGCCAAATTCAACAGGATCGCCGTTATTCACTAGAATTTCCGCTATCTTCCCGCGAACTTCGGACTTGATTTCATTCATGAGCTTCATGGCTTCGATGATGCATATGACCTGCCCCACTTCGAGCTGTGACCCCACCTGTAAAAAAGCTTGAGCGTCCGGCGCCGGCGCGGCGTAAAAAGTACCCACCATCGGCGATTTGATGACGGGTCTGGCCGCGGCGGGAGCCGGTTTTGCCGAGACGGCACGAGAGGCCGAGCCCGGACGTGTTTCGTAAACAATGGATTGCTCGAACGAGCCGGACGCATTTTTCTTCAGACGAATTTTCAAGCCGTCCTTTTCCAGCTCAAGCTCGGTCAGATTGTTTTCGTTCATCAACTGAATCATCTCTTTAATCTCTTTGATATTCACCCCACCACCTCCTTTGCGCCAATCGGCGCAGACGCGCAACGCGCGTCGAGGCGACGGCTCATTTTTGCCATGCTTATATTAAATTTGAACCGAGAACTAAAACTTAATGTCGCCTCTAAAGGAGGTGGTGGGGTCATCACGCCCTCTCGAGGTATTGGCCGGTCCGCGTATCGACCCGAATCTTGTCACCGCCGTTCACAAAAAGCGGAACCTTGATTACGGTGCCTGTCTCCACTTTGGCGGGCTTCGTTCCACTTTTGGCCGTGTCGCCGCGAATACCTGGCTCGGTCTCGGTCACGGATAAAACTACGGAAGCGGGCAATTCAACGGAAATTAATTCCTCGCCTGAAAACCGTCCGACCGCTTCCGAATTCTCCATCAGATAATTGATCTTATCTCCCAACAGCACCACGTCCACGACGATTTCGTGATACGCCCCCGAATCCATAAAATGATACGTTTTTCCTTCGTGATAAAGGTACTGGATCGGTTTGTCCTCAAGATAAATCTCCTCAAACTTCTCTCCCGATCTGAATTTCTTCTCTAGCACATTGCCAGTCTTCAAGTTCCTTAATTTTGTGCTCACAATCGGCTGGCGCTGCTGCATTTTGACCAGCTGAAACTCAAGGATCTCAAATAGTTCGTGGTCCATCTTAATGATCACGCCTGATTTAAACTGGCTTGTCGAGATCACGAGTCAACACCTCATTCCCCTTGTTAGTAATCAATACCATGTCCTCGATCCGGACACCAAACTTGCCGGGTAAATAAATGCCCGGCTCTACGGTGATCACCATGCCGGGCTTCAATAGGGTCTCGCTCTTGGAAGAAACCGTCGGCGCTTCATGAATTTCCAGGCCCACGCCATGCCCGGTCCCATGACCGAAATAGCGGCCATAGCCTTTCTCGGTAATGACTCGACGGCATGCCGCGTCGACTTCTTTTGCGGGCACCCCTGGGCGGGCCTTTTTGATCCCCGACCGCTGAGCCTTCCAGACGAGGTCGAAGATTTTCTTCTGTAAGGCACTCATTTTACCTAAAAAAATTGGTCGGGTCAAATCCGAATGATACCCCTGATAAACCACCCCCATGTCCACCAAGACCAGATTGTCGTCCTGGATCAACGTTTCATTGGTTTGGCAATGAGGCATCGAGGCCCTGGCTCCGGAAGCGATAATAATGTCAAAGGCCGGTTTTTCGGCGCCCAGCGATTTTGTGAAGTATTCCAATCGCGCCTGAACTTCCCGTTCTTTCATGCCGGGCCTGACGGTCTGGCGCACATAATGGTATCCGTTCACCGCGATACGAGCGGATTCTTTGATCCGTCGGATCTCCCCGCCATCTTTGATTTCTCTCAAACGCTCGACCAAGCCCCGCGTAAGCGTTAATTGATTCTTCCCCAACTGTTTCTCAAGGGCCTTATAAAACGCGTAGGTCACTACCGACGCCTCAAATCCCACCGACCGCGCTTTCATCTTTCGCGAAAGATCCGCCACGATCTCGGCCACGCCTTGCTTGTCCCTTAAAATGACCTGAAACCCGGGCGCTTCTTTTTCCGCCTGCTCCTGATAACGGGAGTCTGTAATGAAATACAATCCTTTCGGGGAGACAAGGATCCAGGACTCAATGCTGTTAAAACCGCTTAAGTACGTCACGTTTGGCCACGAGCTGACGAGTAGCGTATCGATCCCCGCGTGGTCAAAGGACCGGAATAAATTCTTTAATCGCCCGTTCACTTTTTAGGTTTCCGTTCCAATAGGTTCAACGCCGCCAAGAGGCCCAACTCATAGCTTTTCGCGCCAAACCCCGAAATCTGCCCGGCCGCGACCGGCGCGATCAATGAATGATGCCGGAATTCTTCCCTCGCGTAGATATTGGAAAGATGGACCTCAATGGTCGGGATTTTGACCGCCGAGATCGCGTCGCGAATCGCGACGCTGGTATGCGTATAGCCGGCGGGATTGATCACGATTGCATCGACCGACCTTTTTTTCGCGGCGCCGATCCTGGATACAATCTCCCCTTCATGATTTGATTGGAAGATCTCGATAGTTGCCTTCTCTTTTTTCGCGATCGCCCGTAAGACGTCATCGATTTTTTTGATCGTCACAGACCCGTAGACCTCGGGTTCTCGTGTCCCAAGCAAATTCAGGTTCGGCCCATGGATTACTAATATCTTTTTCATCGGGTTCTTTCCTCCAATCAGGAAGCCGCCGCTTCCTTGAAACGGATGTGATAGTCATGACGGACAAGATAAATGATGCCGCCGATCAGGCTGAACAAAAAAAGAACCGCCAGCCATAAAACGCTGATCGCAAATGCATTTTCCCTTCCGAGAAAAGGCGCCAGAAAATAGGTGTAGGCGCTCTCGCGAATCCCTAGTCCGTTTAACGACGGGAGCATGCTCATCAGATTGACGACTGGCACCAAAAGAAAAAAATAGATAAGATTCGCGTGCACTCCCAGCGCCAGCGCCATCAGATATACGACGAGGATGCTGATACTTTGGCCCACGATCGACAAGAGCAGCACCTGGGCGATCACGACCTTATGTTTTTTAAAGCCATGCATTCCGTCGTAGATCTTCCGCGCCTTTTCTCCCAGATGGAAGCAATTCAACAATCGTTCAATGAACCGGAACCGCCGCGCGGCGTTTCGATTGAAAAGCAAAATAAAAAAAAGCGTCGCTACGGCCAAAAAAGAATAGATCACGACCGGCACCCAGGGATTGTTGACTTTTTTGAGAAAAAAAAGGAAGCTGACGCTCGGAATGATAATGAACGTGAAAAGCCCGAAGACGCGGTCCATCAGCACCGAGGTCACGGATTTGACCGGTGCTTTGGTGATCCGGGCCGCGCACATCGCCTTCACGATGTCCCCGCCAACCGAGGTCGGAAGGAAATTATTGAAAAAAAAGCCGACAAACGTGAGATTCGACGTGTCCACCATTTTCACCGGGACGTCTTCGGCGGCAAAAATGAGCTGCAGACGCTTGGCTAAAATCGGTACCGTGGAGAGACAGACAAGAAACGCCAGCGCAAAAAGCGGCCGGTCGACATTCTTCAGCGTATGCAAAATCTCGGGAAAGTCGTTCCGCATCAGGTAAAAAAGAAGCCCGATGAATAAAAGACTGACGCCTATCTGGAAGATTAATTTTTTCATAAGCCTTTCATTATAACAGAGTTAAGAATAAAAGTCATGTGAAGATTTGGGGCGGTTTTATTTTGCCTTTAGAGTCTCTGCAGCGAGCTCCGGCGAAGTGGGATTCACATAAAAGCCGGTCCCCAGCTCAAAACCGGCGACGCGCGTCAAATGAGGAATAAGCTCAATATGCCAATGATAACTTTTAAGCTCCTTTCCGTAGATCGGCATCGTATGAATCATCAGGTTAAAAGAAGGGTTGTTTAACGCGTCTTTAATCTTTAATAGCGTTTTCTTCAAGATGACCGCAAGGCCCGTTATTTTATCGTCGGGAATCGCGTCGAAGCTCGCCTCGTGATTGACGGGCAATATCCAGGTCTCAAACGGAAAACGCGAGGCAAAGGGGCATAAAACAAGAAAGCCTTTTTCTTCATGAACCGTGAATCTTTTTTCACGGCGCTCCTGAGTTAGCATCTCGCAATAAATGCAACGATTCGTTTCCTCGAAATATCTCGCCGCGCCCTTGGCCTCGCCCGCAACCCTGGACGGGACGATCGGAAGCCCGATAAGCTGCGAATGAGGATGTTCAAGACTGGCTCCCGCCTGAGCGCCGTAATTCTTAAAAATCAAGATATATTGAAACCTCTGATCTTTTTTTAGATCTAAGCAACGATCACGAAAGGCCCGTAAAACAAGCTCGACCTGCTCGAGCGGCGAATCCCACATCTCTTCATTATGATTGGGATTCTCAATGATCACCTCATGTGCGCCAAAACCGCCCGTCTTGTCATAAACGCCCAGATCCACCTTGGCGGGATTCTCCTCAATGCGAAGCGCGGGAAACTTATTAGGAATGACGCGAACCGACCAACCCAACGCCCCCTTGGTGTCCGGTTTTTTTCTTAAGACAAGAATTTCCGGCGGTGTCATCGATTCATTCCTGGGGCAAAACGGGCAGGTCTTACTGGATTTTCCATGAGACTCCGTCTTAAAAAAATCGGGCCGCTTGGGGTCCTCCACGTTGACAATGACCCAGCGGCCGGTCACCGGATCTTTACGCAGCTGTGACATTACTGGCTCCGTTCCGCTGTTTTAGTTTCCCTCAACAAATAGGCGGCATCCTCCGGAGGCGTGGGATTGATATGGATGCCGGTCCCCCATTCGAATCCGGCATCATGCGTCAATCGCGGAGAGATCTGCCAATACCAATGGTAATCTTCTTCGATGGTTTTCCAATAACCCTCTTTCGGCGCATGGCAATAGGGAGCCGTATGCAAAATAAAATTATAGGGCGGGTCATTTAAAAGCGTCCTGATTTTCGCCAAACATTCCTTTAAGATTGAAGCGAAATCAAGATGGCTCGCCGGATCGAGTTTTCCAAAATCGGCCTGGTGTCTTCTGGGCAAGATCCAAACCTCAAAAGGAGACCGTGAAGCGAAAGGACAAAACGCGAAAAACGCCTTGTTTTGAGAAACGACCCTCGCGCCTTCCGTTTCCTCCTGACGAAGGATGTCGCAAAATACACAGCGCCCCCGCCGCTCAAAATAATTTCTGGCCGCGACCAACTCCTCTTTGACGCGTTTGGGCGTCACCGGTGTTGCGATGAGCTGTGATCGCGTATGATGAATCACGTCGCGCGCCGCCCCTGAAATCAACCCGTGGTTTTTAAATAACAACGCGAACTTAAAACGGGGGTCTTTTCCGATCGCGTTCAACCGCTGAATATAGACCTGGATCACTTTTTCTATGTCGGCCGGCTCAAGCTCGTCCAGACTATGGCAATGCCGCGGGCTTTCTATCACCAGTTCGTGAACGCCAACGCCCTCCATCAGATCATAAATGCCTTGCTCAAAACGATTGGATTGTGATTCGGACGACAGAATAGGCGCCCGCGTCGAAATGGTCCGCACAAACCATCCGGGGCCGTTTGGCTTCGATCCGCTTTTCCGGATCGCGTAAATCTCAGGAGTCGTTTCAGACTCTTTGCCTTCACAAAAGGGGCAGGGGCGCTCTTCCGCGATATCCCGCGGCATAAATTCAATCGGGCGACGGGAACGTTCGGTGGAAATGATCGTCCAATAACCGACCACCGGGTCTCGTCTAAGCTCTGGCATGGTTGCCCCCGCTGCTATCGAGAAGATATAAAAGATCGGCCGGGCTGATCGTTCCGATGATCTTATGATTCTTGTCCTGGACGACAACGATCTCGCACTTGGTTTCTTTGAATTTACGGACCACATCGGCGATCGTCGCTTCTTTCGGGATCACCTGAAAATCTTTCTTGGCGAATTCTGCGACCGGAAGTTCGAGTTCTTTCACGGTAAAATTCGGCACCGCGAGCTTCTCAAGTTTTCGGACATTGATGAGCCGCCGGTTGATATATTCGTAAAATTGCGTCGATAAAATTCGTTTGAAGCTTACCGGCAGCGGCACGACCGGCCGGCCTTCGATGAAATCCAGATGGGTGCGGAACGCGGTGACTTGAGACCGCTGATCAATGGATAAAAGATAACGCAGCGAACTGTCGGGGACCATGTGCTCCTCAATCTCAGGGATCGCCGCCAGCGATGCAATCTCGTAAACATCATCCAGCGTCAACCGCAGATCCTTGAAACCGCGGCCGATCTGAAAAGAAAGTTCTCCGTCCTGGTCTTTAAAAACCGGTGCGTATTTTTCCAGCGTGTCGATCGCGTCCGCCAGGAAAACGCCGAGCGCCACATCGGCATTGTATAAAATGCCGGACATCACGAACGCCGCGTCATCGGATTGACCGGGCCCAAGCCGGTGACGGATATAAAAATATCGTTGGGATTTGGGATCCACGACCCCTTCGGTGTGGACAATCAGTCCGCGCTTGCGGTATTCCTCGATCTGGTCCTCATGCGGCTCGTGAGCCAATTTTTCCCCGTCCAGATTCATTTCAAGCATCATTTTCACGTCAATGATGTAGCATCGTCCTCCCCCAATTTTTGTCTGGTAAATTTTTTCCGCCTCTTTACGAATTTCCGGATTGTCTCTCAATCCTCCAAGATACAGACCGCGCAAGATATCCCGGGGATTCACCTTCCGGTCCTGAAATAGTCGGAGGCCTAAAATCGGATCACCGCTGCTGTTTAACAGCTTTTCCCTTCGCTCCCCGTTCATTGCCGCATTCGCAAAGTCGGCAATATCATCAATGATCGATTGGCGCTTCATCTTAATTTCGTGGGGTTCGCGTCCGAGGGAATGGACCACGTCTTCAATCGTCGTGTTGACATAGGTCCGCTTATTGAAAACGCCGGAGCCGTTATGGGCCCGGCCTTCCAGGGACTGAATGAAAAGCAGGTCTTCGATCTCTCGCGTGGTATCTAGGTGTTCGTAGGATTTAAGAACGTTGTAATCCGCCCGGACAAGGTCTTTCGGGGCGACAGAGTGTAGGTACATACTATTCAAGAAACGCGCCTTCTTTGAAACGAAACCCTCTTAAAAATTCTTCCGACGGCATCGGCCTTCCACCCTCCTGCTGCAACACTTTGATTCGGATCGGGCGGTCCTTCGTCGCGAGGACCAGCCCGCTTTTCGAGGAGGCGGCAAGAATACTTCCGGCCGATGCTTTTTCAAGACCGCGTTTATCTGATAGCTCCGAATCCAAAAATAGGATCCGCTTCCCCTCATAATAGCTGTAACAGGTCGGCCACAGCTTCATCGCGCGAATGCGATTTATAATACTTTGCGCCTTTTGATTCCAGTCCAAATGACCGTCTTCTTTAGTCAATTTCCTCGCGTATTTTAATCGCGCCTCTCCCTGCGGCTTGAAACGCAAAGCCCTTTTTTCCAGTTGTGCCAGAGTTTCCAAAAGCGCGTCGCGCCCTAGAAAACTCAGTCGTCTTTCAAGAGTCACAATGTCGTCTTCCGGCAAGATCGGAGTTTGTTTCTGCAGCGCGATGTCCCCGGCGTCCAGCTCTTCCGTCATCCGCATGACGCTGACACCCGTCTGGGTTTCTCCGTCGATCAGCGCCCAATGAATAGGCGCCGCGCCCCGATAGCGCGGCAAAAGCGAGCTGTGAACATTCAAAGACACGGAACGCGGGATCTTGAGCAGCTCGAGAGACAAAAGAGTCCCGAAAGAAATCACGACAAACACATCCGGCTTTAATTTTTCCAGCTCCCGCGCCGATTCCGCTGAATTGATATCCGTAAACTGGAACACAGGGAGCTGCGCTTCCACGGCCCACTCTTTGATGGGCGACGTCTGCATCAACCGACCGCGGCCTTTGGGCCTGTCGGGAGAAGAAACGACGTTTAAAAGTTCATGAGAAGAATTTTTCAAGCCCTCCAAGGAAGGAAGGCCGAAGGCTCCGGTGCCGAAGAAAACAAGTTTCAACGAAGGGCCTTCTTGGTGAGTTTTTTATGGGCCGATTTGCTTTTTAAAAACCCCAATCGGTCGATAAAAAGAATTCCATTTAAGTGGTCGGTCTCATGCTGAAAAATTCTGGACAATAAACCCTCCGCCTTAACCTCCACGACTTTGCCGGCCAGCGTCATGGCTTTCATCCACACTTTTTTTGCCCGCTTCACCGGCTCATAGAACTCGGGGACGCTCAAACACCCTTCAAATTCCTTGATCACCCCTTCTTTTTTGACGATTTCGGGGTTAAAAAATACGAGTTCCTTCCCGCGAACCTGGTCGGCGCTGGCGACAAAGATCTGTTTCAAGACGCCTATTTGATTGGCCGCGAGACCCACCCCGTTCTCGGCGTACATCGTCTCAATCATGTCCCGCACAAGACGCTGTTCGGCTTCCGTGATCCGGGCTACTTTTTCCGCTTTCGTTTTGAGCACTGGATGGGGATATTGCAACACCCTGAGAACGGCCATTTTTGCTCCTAATAAAGCTTTGATTTTAACAAAAACCTTATTGAGGGTCTACATCAAAGGCAAAGGTCGTTTTTACTTTTTTAAAGTCGGAGACGGCTTTTTTTAGAATCGGGATCATCTGCTCGATCGCGGGACCTTTAAAATACAAATTCCACCGAAAGAAGCCCCTTTCCTTGGAGACGAGGCACGGGGCGGGGCCCAGCACTTTAAACGTTCTTTCGCCTGATAACGCGCTCAGCATCTTTGAAAAACCGAGGATCTGCTTCACGACTTCTCTTTCAGCCCTGCCGGCCACCACGACTTTGATTAAATGGGTATACGGAGGCATGCCAAGCTCCTTGCGTATCACGATCTCCTTGGAATAAAATTCATGATAATTGTGGTCTTTCGCGCTTTGAATCGAATAATGATGCGGAACGTATGTTTGCACAAGCACTTTCCCGGGAATATTCCCGCGACCGGCACGGCCGGCCACCTGCGTCAGAAGAGCAAAGGTCCTTTCGGCGGCTCTGAAATCAGGAATATGAAGCGCCGTATCGGCGGAGATGACTCCGATCAATGACACATTGGGGAAATCATGGCCTTTCGCGATCATCTGGGTCCCGATCAGGATATCGATCTCCCGATTCTTAAAAGCTCGGAGCATTAATTCATGGGAATCTTTTTTGGCCATGGAGTCGGAGTCCATGCGGCCGATCCTCGCCGCGGGAAAAAGCCGGCGGGACTCGCTTTCAACCTTTTGAGTGCCGATGCCAAAATAGTGGAGATAATTTTTCCGACAACCGGGGCAAAGCCGCTCAGGCGCGGAGCGAAAATGGCAAACATGGCAGAAGAGCGAGCCCTTGTCAAAGTGATAAGCCAGACTGATGCGGCAATTTTCGCAGGTCATCACATAACCGCAGGAGGCACAATGCAGATAGGTCGAGAACCCCCGGCGGTTTAACAACAACATCGCCTGCTCGCTTTTCGCGAGAATCTCTTTGATATTGCGTTCTAAGCGGTCGGAAAAGATACGCTCGGCCTTGCCTTCAAACTGACGCCGCATGTCTACGATTTCGACGATAGGAAGAGGCCGTTTCGCGATACGTTCGGGCAAATCAATGCGGTGAATCACCCCCGCATCCGACTTAAAAAAAGATTCAAGCGAGGGGGTCGCGCCGCCCAAGACCACCACCGCCTTCTCAAGCTCGGATCTTTTCTGGGCCACGGCTCTGGTTTCATATCGCGGCGTTTCTTCTTGCTTATAAGAAGTATCGTGCTCTTCGTCAATCACGATCAGCCCTAAATCTCGCACGGGACTGAAAATGGCGGATCGAGCTCCGATCACGACACTCGCCTCCCCTTTTCTTATTCGATGCCACTCTTCCACGCGCCGGCCCTGGCTCAGCCGGCTATGAATGACCGCCAGGCAGTTGCCAAACCGCGAATAAAACCGATCGACGGTTTGTGGGGTAAGCGATATCTCGGGAACCAGCACGATGCTTCCCCGGGGCTCTTTCAAAAGCTCACCGATCAGATGCATATAGACTTCCGTCTTGCCGCTGCCGGTAATCCCGTGAAGCAAAAAGGTTGCCGGTTCTTTCGCTTTTATCTTTTGAAAGATCTGTTCAAATGCGTTTTTCTGATGAACGGTCAAACGAAGCGCCTCCGGATTCACGACCTCGGCGCCTTCCGTCGCTTGGCGCGAGCGGCTTTTCATCAGAAATTTTCCTTTTTTGAAGGCCGCCGGCAAACCCGCCTCGATCGCCTGTCCCCAAGAACAGAGATAATATTCAGACATCCAGCGAGTAAGCTCCAAAAATTCTGCACTCAAAATGGGGGCCTCGTCGACCACCGAATCAATGTCACGGATGTCCTCGATCGCTTTTTCTTCCGAAAAACCGACGACATAACCGATCATGCGGCGTGTCCGCACAAAAACATACACGCGTTTGCCGACCTGCACCTTCTCTTTTATTAAGTTAGGAATAGAATATTGAAACGCGCCAAGCGCCGGGAGAGGCAGCGCCACATTGACAAATGTGCAAGGCATAAAAGGACTAATGCCCAATGACCAAATTCCAAGATCCAAATAAATTCCAATGACCAAATTCCAAGATCCACGCCAGTGCTTGGAGGTTGATGCTTGGAGATTGGTTATTGTCTGTCATTTGGTGCTTGGTTATTGGTGATTATGCCTAATTTTTTCATGATTTTCTGGGCGTCTTCCCAAACTAGTTTCTTGTCGGAGGGATTCCGAAGAAGATAGGCGGGATGAAAGGTAGGCATGATCTGGATCCCGTTCCAGTCAACAAAACGGCCGCGCAAACGGCTGATCGGTTCATCCGTCTGCAGCAAGGTCTGCGCGGCGAACTTTCCCAGCGCGCAAATCACCTTCGGCCGGATGATTTCGATCTGTTTCATCAAAATCGGCTTGCAGGTCGCGATTTCCGAAGGAAGCGGGCTGCGATTGCTTGGAGGACGGCATTTCAGGCAATTGGCGATGTAAACGTCCTCTCTTTTGAGTTTCATCGCCTGGATAATCTTGGTCAAAAGCTGCCCCGCCAAACCGACGAAGGGTTGGCCCTGCTGGTCTTCATCAAACCCGGGCGCCTCCCCCACAAACATCAGCTCGGCATCCGGATTTCCGCTTCCAAAGACCACGTGCGTACGGCCCTCGGACAGTCCGCACATCATGCATTTTTTAAATTCGTTCTCCAGATCCCCTAGCGCCTGTTTTTTGCCTCGGGTCATCGAGGCATCGGCTCCGGAAACGAATTCATCCGCTTTGGATTTTGGCACTTCTGAAATGCCGAAAGATTTCTCGATTTCCAAATGCTGCCTTAAAACCCGATGAATGTTATTTTCTTCCGGTGTCATGTTCTGCCAATTGGACGATCGCTTCCGCGGCGCGGGGACGCGAGATCCGGCGGATGCCCGCCCGGAGCCCGTCCAGTTTTTCAGGCGCATTCATCAATTCTTCCACTCTCGTGGTGATCTCCCGCGGCGAGCGGGCCGCATAACCCGCTTGATATTTCTCGACGCAAGAGACATTCCGGGTCTCTTGGCCGGGAACGGACTGAAATAAAATGACGGGTTTTCCTTTTGCGAAAGCCTCGGTGATGGTCAACCCGCCTCCTTTGCCGACCACGACATCCGAGACCTCCATTAACTCATCCATATTATTCACAAAACCGAAAATCTTGAGCGAGGCCTGATCTTGAGAGAGGGCTTCCAAGCGCTTGAATAATTGTTGATTGGTGCCGCACACGACCAGGATCTGCGCCGGTTTTTCCAAACCTAAAAGCCCTTGAATGATTGTTTCCGTGTCCCCGATGGCTGCACCGCCGCTGGTAAGAAGCACCGTGAAAACGCCGTTTCTGATATTTAATTTAGCCGTCAACTCTTCTTTCGAGTGTTTTTGAAAAAATTTTTCCTCGACGGGGATACCCAGGACATGAATTTTTGTTTCGGCCGCGCCCCGCGCTATCAGGGCCTCTTTCGTCTCATCGATCGCGACGGCATACGCGTCCACGTTCTTGGCCGTCCAAATGTAATGCGGCAGATAATCCGTGATCACCGTGATGAGCCGCGAGCCGATCTTGTCTTTTTCTTTAAGGTGACTCACCACTTCGACGGGCATAAAATGTGTTGCGATGACGACCGCGGGATTTTCCCGGACCAGCCACTCTTCCAGACCGGCCAACAAAGAACCGTTCATCGCCCGCCGAATAGGCTTCAAGACCGCGTAAACCGCGCCGATATCCGAACCATAATAAAGAAACCCCCAAAACCAGGGGAAATGCCGTATCAGGAATAAATAAAGCCGGCCATAAAAATTCCCGGAAAAAGACGGCGCGAAAGTCAAGGCATCCACCGTTTGGGCTTGAACACCGCGGGAGAGAAGCCGATAGGCATCGAAAACCGCTTGGGCCGCTTTTTTATGCCCATGACCGGCGGACGCGTAAAGAATTATGACTTTTCTTCGAGGATCCAACGGACGGCCTCCCAGAGATCTTTTTTAACTACGTCGGGTTTAAAGCTCATGCCTTCGACTTCCTGATTGTTCTGAATTCTTCCCGAGAGAACGAGCATCGTCCGGCAACCCAAGTTTTTTCCCGCCTCTACGTCTTCTTGAGAATCTCCGATAAAATAAGTTGATTCCCACGCGACAGGCCTTCCGCGCGTCGCCTCCCTGAAAAGAGAGGTCTTCGGTTTCCTACACTCGCATTGGTCGCTCGTTTGATGAATGCAATAAAAAACCCCGTCGATCTTCCCGCCCTGATTTTCAATATCCTTCAACATGCGGTTTGTCATCTGCTGGAGTGTCGGCAACGTCAAGAGGCCCCGCGAAACGCATCCCTGATTGGAAACGACATGGATTTCAAATCCCGCTTCTTTCAACCGACGGATCGCGTCGATCGCGTTTGGGATGAAACGAAAATCCTCCCAGCGGGTCACGTATTCGCCTTTTCCGGGAAATTCATTGATCACGCCGTCGCGGTCTAAGAAAATAACGCTCATCGAACACGGGCCCCTTTAAGCGTTTCCCTGGCGGCGTCAAACAAAAGTTCCGGCTTCATGTCTTTCATGCACTGTTCATCGATCGGACAATCCTTCAAGTAACAAGGGGCGCAAGAGATCGCAGAGACCACTTTTTTTCCTCTTCCATACAATTCTATCTCAGCGGCACAGGTCGACGCAAAAAATGCCACCACCGGCACTTTCATCGCGATCGCCACATGCATCGCGATGGTATCCCCCGAGATTACGACATCGCATTCGTGAACGATCGCGGCAAACCGCTTGATCGGATGGCTCCCCGTATTGATCACAGGACACTCGGCACGCCTCTCTATTTCTTTATTTCTTTCGATTTCCTCTTCGCCCCCCAAAAGAAGCACGTCGGCTTTCACCTGGTCATAAAATTTCTTGGCTAAGTCCGTATAGCCCGTGACCGGTAATTTCTTACCGGCAAAACGATGGCCGCTGCCTGTATTCAACCCCACGATCGGCCTCTGTCCGTCGTCCAAGTTCACGCCGAGCGCCTTTAAATGATTTCTCGCGTAGGTGATCGACGGCTCGTCCAGTGGAAAGAGATACTCCTCCCCTTTAAAAACGAGGCCCAGTTGTTCAAAACTGATCTCTTGGTAAGTTTTCCGGTTCTTTCTGAATTTCAAATCGTCGTCTATTCCTAAGCGGAACGCATAATCGCTTTTGGCGTCGAGCGCGGACAACGCCCCGCCCGCTAACCTTCCAAAACCCGCTTTTTTTCGCGCGCGCGCCAGCATCATCGCATCAAGCGCTTCTTTGTCCTTGTCGAGATTGACGGCCAGGTCAAAATTTTGTTTTTCAAGTTCCGCCAGGTTTTGTGCGGTGAGGGCGAGGAGACAATCGATCAAGGGATTCCCTTGAAGCACCTCGATGGATCTTTGGTTAACAAGCCAAGTGATCCGGCATCCGGCGTATTTATTTTTCAGCGCGGTCAAAAGAGGGGTCGTGCGAAGCACGTCCCCCATCGCCCCCAGTTTGATAATTAGAATGTCCAGAGCTTATACTCCCTTAATGGATAATTTAAAATATAAAATGAATAATTATTGTGTCACTGAAGTGACATGTATACGTATAGGACACACAGTGTCTCCGTCATTTTTCATTAATCATTTTGGATTTTGCATTAACAAGTTCCCAATATTTCGCCCAATTCAAAAAATGGACCCAGGCAAAAAGTACGGAAAAGAAAAGTCCGTAAATCCCGTCCAAAAATCCTTTTTTACGAACATAAAATTTCACAAACCTCTTGAGCGGTTTCTTCTTGAGATTATAAAAGATCTCGGCGTCCCCAATGCGGCCCCTTTCCTCGCCCAGCGCCTGGGCCTCTCTCAACGAATAGCTGTTGTGACGGTTGACGAATTGTTTGATCGAGGTAAACGGGTAATGCTCAATCGGGGCTTCTATCTTTCCGATGGTCCCGTCCACGATCAGCTTTTCGTGAATGACACCGTCATAACGCGCCTTCGTGCGCCGGAAAAAATGAAGGCTGTAGTGGTACCATCCCCCGTATTTCATCCAATGGCCCAAAAAGAAATTTTTTTTTCTAAATTCAAACGCGCTGTGAGGCGTGCCTTGATTCAAGATTTTGAGCGCCGCCTCACGGAATTCCGGCGTCGCGCGCTCATCCGGATCGATGTGAAGACACCAATCGGAAACGGCCTTGCTGGTCCCCAGATTTCTCTCAGTGCAAAAACGGTAGCCGTCCCATCGGTTCTGAAAAACTTTATCGGTGTATCGGCGGCAGATCTCGATCGTCCGGTCCGTACTGAAACCGTCTATCACGACCGTTTCATCCACCCAGGGCGCGGCGCTTTTGAGCGTCCCCTCAACCAGGTCCTCGCAATTTTTGGTCATGATGACGGCGGCGATCGTTTCCCTCATCTGGGTTTTCCCGCGGCGTTCTTCTTTAATTCCCAGTATTTCGCGAACGACAGGAATTGATACATGCCTGAGTTCACCGCCAGAAAAAGGCCGATCACGCCGTCCTTATGGCCTTGTTTTGAGACATACGCCCGCCAAAAGCGATCCACTGTTTTTCTCAAAATCCCAAAGATCCCGACCCTTCTTTTTTCTCTGAACCACTTCATGGCCTCGAGATCCGTCTGGCGGTCCAGCTTCGCGATCGCGTCCGTAAAATCACGGTAGGTGTAATGAAGAATGTCCTGCTTCAAAGTCCCACGGGGATCGGACATGTACGCTTGAGGATGGACCTCCGCTTCTTCATCATATCGGAACATGTCTTTTTTAAAAAGCCGCAACTGCGCGGAAGGATACATGCCTCCATAACGGACCCAGGTATTCCCCATAAAATTCTTTCTGGGGATTGTGTAGCCGTTGCAAGAAGGATTGTTTTTCAATAACGCCGTGATTTCGTCACGAAGTTCGGGTGTCACCCGCTCGTCCGCGTCCAGACTTAAGATCCACGGGTAAGAGGCCAGGCCGTACGCGTAATTGCGATGTTTTCCTTCGAACTCCATTCTTCTTTGGGAAACCTTGTCCGTGTATCGCCTGGCAATTTGAACGGTGTCATCCGTCGAATGATCATCCAGCACGACGATCTCGGCGGCCCAGCTCACGCTCTCCAGGCACTCGCGAATCCGCCCAGCCTCATTTTTGGCAATGATCACGACGGATAAAGAGGCTTTTTCGTTCATGAGATTCCTATGCTTCCTTGGCGGCCAGGACGCGGCTGGCGGCCTCTATGACTTTGTCGACGGAAAGATGATCCAGGCACCGTCGTTCATACGGGCATGGCGGAAAATAAAAACGCTGATAACAGGGCCTGCAGGGCACAGGCTCAACCACAACTTCCTGCCGGACATCCCGGCGATAGGGCCCGTAAACTTTCTCGTCCACCGGCCCGAAAATGCTGACCGTCCTCACGCCAAGCGCGTTCGCCAGATGCATGAGCCCGCCGTCATTCGAAAGAAGGGCCGTTGAATGAAGCAAAAGCGCCGCCACTTGGTCAAGCGGCTCACCCGCCACGATCAAGGTTTTGCTTTCAATCGAGCGCGCCGTTCGGTCTAGTAATTCCTTTTCGCTTTGATCGCCTAGCAAGAGAGTCACAAAAGGGCCGTCTTTTGTCAAGCGGTTCAGGACTTTCGCAAATCGTTCCGGATCCCATTGTTTAAAAATCGCGTCCTTCCCCCAACTTTTGCCGCCGCCCGGCGCTACCGACAGGATTGAACTGCCTTCCGTGACGCCTTGCCTCTTTAGAAAAACGGCGGCGGCGCTCCTGGCGGAGTCGGATACGGTTAAAGAGATCGTCGAAACCGTCGAAACATCCCACGCCCCGGCGTCCCTCAATAATTCCAATTGAGCGTCCGCGACGGACCGCCCCGAATAGCCCCTGATATTCCTTTTTTGTGTCAGGAAAAAGCCGCGACCTTTATAGTTGAACCCGATTCTTTTTTTTATTCCTATCATCATCGAAAAAAAGCCGAATTCCCGGCCTAAGGACAGATCAAAAACCGTATCAAACTTAAACTCCCGCAAGTGTCCCCAAAACGCTTTTAGCTCGCGGGTGTAAAGAATCACGCTTTTTTTTAAAAGGCCCCGTAACAAATCGCGATTGAACACGAAGGTTCGATTGATGGAGGTGTTCATCCGCACAAGCGCCTCGGTCCGTTCATTGCAAAGAAATCCGATAAAAGCGTCCGGAAACAATCTTCTCAGCGCCTCGACCAAAACCATCGAGAAGATCACATCTCCGATGCCAAAAGGATTGATGACCAGAATCCGTTTTAGCGGAGCCGGTTCTTTAGGACCACTCGTTGGACGGCTGACCATACTTCCTCGCAGGTAATTTCCGACAACGGTTTATAAATCACTTCGCTCATGGCCCCTCTCGGTCCCCAACGCGCTGGGTTAGATCCGGCGACGTTCTTCGCGTACAGCGCGATGACCGGAGTCCCGCTCATCCACGCGATGTGAACCGGGCCGCTGTCAGAAGACACAAGCGCCCTGACCGAGCGATGGCTGACAAGAGCTGCTAATTCTTGCAGAGACAATAAACCCGTCCAATCCGTGAGTCGCTCGCGGACCTGACGACGCACCTGATCGGAATAACTTTTTTCTTCTTCCCCTCCGATCAGGATCACCGATAAATCGCTCTGCGACCGGGCCAGATCACAAAGCTCGACAAATCTTTCAAGCGGCCACCTTTTTGCCGGATTGCTCGTCCCCGCGTGGACCAAAAGAATGTCCTGGTTCTCGATCCCGCGCCCCGCCATCAAATCTTCGACATGCCGCGAGGCGGCCGGATCCACAGGAATCGTCAAACTCCCATCCCAGGTCTTGTCCGACGCCAGACTTGCGAGATGCAGGTTCAGGTCGATTTCGTGGCCATCGGCGCTGTCTTTCCGATCCGCCATCGTTTTGTTCAGCAAAAATCCCCATTTCCTTCTGTACCCGAGGCGGTATGGAATTCCTGCCAAAAATACCAGCAAGTGAAAAAACTTGTTGGGATTGGAAACAACGGCCAGATCAAACCCGGCTTTTCTGACTCCATGGATCAAATTCCAACGATCCCGAGCGCTGCGCGTGATCTTTTCCGCGTCCACCACCATCAGCTCGTCAATATCCGGATGATCTTTCAAAAGACCGGCCACGGACCGGTCCAATAGCAGCGTCAACCAAGCCTTCGGAAACGTCTGGCGTAAAAGACGGATCGCGGGTAAATTCATCAACACGTCTCCGATCCGGTCCGTTCTTATAAACAAAATCCGAGAAATTTGTCTTCCCGAATCAATAGGCATTTCGCCCCGCGAACAAGGTCATGAATAAAATCCTCATATCAAAAAAGAGCGACCAGTTCTCGATATAATAAAGATCAAACTTCGTCCTTTCCTCGATCGAGGTGTTGCCGCGGAGGCCATTGACCTGAGCCCATCCGGTTATGCCGGAACGAATGGAATGACGCGCCATGTACCGCGGGATATCTTCCTTGAATTGACTCACGAAAAACGGCCGCTCGGGACGGGGTCCGACCAGACTCATGTCTCCGATCAGTACATTCCATAATTGAGGTAACTCATCCAAATTGGTTTTTCTCAAGAGCGTCCCGATGCGCGTGCGGCGCGGGTCATTTTCCTTGGCCCACACCGGGCCTGTTTTTTCCTCCGCATCGACGGACATTGTGCGAAACTTATAAAGCGTGAATCTCCTTCCGTCCTCCCCGATCCGCTGCTGGCCGTAAAACACCGGCCCGCGCGAGTCACGCCTGATCAAGAGCACTACGAGCAGAAATAACGGCAGCAACGCCGCCAAGAAAAACAGGGAGACGATGATGTCCATGCCGCGCTTCAAAAAACGATTTTCCCAATCGCTCAAGGGAGAATCGGTAAAATACAAAAGCGAGACACCCCCGAGATAGGCCACATTCATTCTTGAGGCGATCAACCCAAAAATATCCGCGATCCAACGAAACGCGACCATTTCCTTTTCGCATTCATAGATGATTTTCAGAACTGTTTCGTTGGAGAGCCGTTGCAGCGCCAGCACGACTTCATGGATCTCGCGATGAGATTTGATATAGCCAGACAATTCTTCCACTTTCCCCGAGACTTCGACTCCCTCAATTTTTGTGCCTTTCATCAGACGATCATCCAGGAATCCGACGATGCGAGTGCTGAACCTCGGGTTTTTATCATAGAAATGGATCAGCTTTTTGGCGTTCTCATCGCAGCCAACCACAAGAATATTTCTTAAGCTGCCACGCCGCCGGTCTATCCACATCATGGCCAATCCGAGCATAAACCTCGCCGAGGAGATGCCGATGGCCAAAACCGTCCCGACAATCACAAGAAAGGTCCTTGAGAAAGTAAAATCCCTGATAAAGAACGTGATCACCATCAGCACGATCGTAGCGGCCACCGTCGCCTTCACGACGCGTCCAACCTCCCCCGAAAAGGTCATAAGCCGCGACGGGGAATAAAGGCCGTAAAATCGGAGGAAGAACACCAAAATGATCATCATAAGATTAAAGGCCCGGTGATACATAGGGTAATCCAATACGGCTAACGACGTCTCAAAATAGGCGCTGGTGAACCGCAGCCAGAAACAAAGGCGCAATAAAAGCTGGATGGACACGCAATCGACGACCAATTGGATCCAAGGTAAAAAACTGTCTCTTTTACGACGTCGCGGAATAATCATGAGGCGGACCTTGTTGAGGATAAGAACTGCTGGATCGACCGGTGGATTTCGGATTTAAATCTTTGACGGCTGAATCTCAACGCATTGTCCCTGGCATGCTGCGGTAAAAAACGTTCGCCTTCATAAGCCCGCACCGCCTTTTCCAAACTTGTTTCATCGGACGATCCAAAAAACACGCCTGTTTTCCGGTCAAGCACAGTTTCCAAAACTCCCCCAGCGGCGTAGGCGATCACAAAACGGCCGCAGGCCTGCGCCTCGACCGGCACGATCCCAAAATCCTCTTCCCCGGGAAAGATAAGCGCTTTCGTACGTCGGTAATGATCTCTCAGGACCTCGTTGGGCTGCCACCCGAGAAACCGGATGTTCTTCGAGGCCTGCGCTTCCAAAGATTTCCTCTCGGGACCGTCTCCGATGATGACGAGGCGACGGCCGAGGCGGTTAAATACGCGTATCGCCAAATCAATTTTTTTATAAGGAACAAGCGCGGACACGATCAGATAAAAATCATCCGTCTCCAGGCCTGGGTCCGGCGTATAAAAATCCGTGTCCACAGGCGGGTAAATGACCTCCGCCTCCCTCCCGTAGCATTGAAGGATCCGTTTTCGGATATGGTGCGAAATCGCGATAAAATGGTCCACTCCGTTGTTGCTCCTCAAGTCCCAATCCCTCATCCGGCGGATCACATGGCGAATGACCCGTTTGGAAATCTCATTCCGCTTGCCAAAATATTCATCGAAAAAACCCCAGGCATACCGCATGGGCGTGAAACAATAACAAATATGCCGCGCGGACTTCCCTCTCTTTAGCCCCTTGGCCACGCAGTGATTCGTCGATATCAGAAGATCGCCATCCTCCGGGCGAAATGATTCGATCGCCTGGGGATACAGCGGAAGATAATAACGGTACGACGAAAAGATATTGGGGAAATGCTGTAAAGCGGACGAATGGATGGGATGCTTCGCGATCGTTTCGGATATTTTATCCCGCTCATAAAATAACGTATAAATCGGGGAATCGGGATAAAGCTCGCAAAGAACTTCCAAGCATTTCTCCCCTCCCCGCATCCCGTTCAACCAATCATGAGAGAGAGCGACTCTCATCCCACCACCTCTTTTTCAATCCAAAGGATTGGTGAATTCGCCTGCGGCGAATTCTTTCGCCGCATGATGCGCCGATAAAACACCAAGCCGCTTATGCGGCGAAACAAAAGAGGTGGTGGGATCACCCCAAAACCTGCCGATAGACCTCAAGGGTTTGTTGCGCGGTCTTTTCCCAGGAAAACAACTTGACCCGTTCTAATCCTTTTTTGGACATTGTTTCTCGTAACTCTCTATTTTTCAGAACATTATATATAACCTCAGAGAGAGCGTCAACCTGATAGGGATCAAATAGCGTCCCCGCCTCCCCGACAATTTCAGGCAAACTGGAGCGATTGGAAGCGGCCACAGGCGTCCCGCAAGCCATGGCCTCTATCACCGGCAAGCCAAAACCTTCCATGAATGAGGGCAATACGAACAAATCCGCCAGATTATAAAAAGAAACGAGCGCTTCATCCGATAATTGGTCGAAATGACGGACAAAAGAGTGGCGGTTCATCAAACCCAATAGCTCGGTGTTTCTGGGGTCCATGCGCCCCGCCAAGACCAATTCATGATCTATTCCCTTCTTCTCTCTCAAAAAGATCAAGGACTTGATGAGCGCCGATACGTTTTTATGCGACCTTAAACTGCCGACAAAGAGGACAAAAGGTTTATGAAGCGCATGGAGCGTCCTTGCCCTGTCCAGCTTTTCACGATCATCTATTTTTTTAAAAATCGGGGAGGCCGCTTCATAGGTGACAAATACCCGTTCAGAAGGCATCTTAGGCAAAAATTCCAATAGCTCTCTTTTCGTATTCTCCGATACGGTGATCACCGCCGCCGCTTTTTTGGCGATATGATCCAACAAAAAACGAACATAGGTCCTTCCGGTTCCGGACCGCAGCGTGTTTTCACCCCGGACATAGATCAAGTCATGAATCGTCGCCACCAATTTTCCCCGAAAGAGAAGCGGAACATTGAAATGGGGCACGTGCAGGAGATCCGCGCCCCCGGCTTTGAGCGGGATTTCGAATTGCTCGGTCAAACCATAAATTCCGGAGGACGCCTCCTTAAACGCATCGCCGCTTCCGCCGGAAAGAATTTCATTTTTAAATTGAGCGCGCCCTAAAAAATATATTTTTTTTTCAAAGGAACGGTACGTCGGCTGCTTCGTGAGTTCCCGAATATACCGGCCGATTCCCGGGTGGTCCCACATCCGCACATCGATGGCTACCGAATATTTAGGCATGGGGTTCCTACGCGAAAAAAATCATAATTTTTCCAAAGCGCTGATAACTTCTCCCGGGCTGATCCCCGCCATGCAGGGATGGCCGGACACATTGCAGATCTCGAGCCCGCAAGGCGAACAGGGTACGGGTCTTCTCAGGACGACTGCTTCTTCTGCCAGCGGCCTCCACTGCTCAAACAGGTTCGTGCCGCTGTAAAGAAAAACGGTACGGACCCCCAGCGCCGCCGCCAAATGCGTCGGCCCCGAATCGTGGCCGACAAAATACTTAAATTTTTTAATCAACAAACAAAGCTCGCGCAAAGAGGTTTGATTCACCAAATTGATGAACGATAACCGTGGATGAGCCGACAAAATCTGGCTTGCCTTTTTCTCATCGGAACCCACAAGAACCATTTGATGATCTTTAAAACGTTTGCCGAAATCCTCTAAAAAAACACTGACATTTTCCTGAGGCCATTCTTTCGCTTCCGCCCCCGCCCCCACCTGAAAACCCACCCAGCGTCGGTCGGAAGGAAGACCGAGCGCAAAGATCCGCTTTTCAAATTCCGCGATCTCTTTTTCGGAGAAATAAATCTGCGGCACGAGCGTCCGTGGCTTGATGCCTAGCATGCTCAATAGCCTGAAAAGATGCGTGCTTTCATGCGTCCCTTTTTGATACGGCGCTTCTTGGGTCAAAAGAAAGCCTCCGCCGGTGATTCCGTATCCGACACGGTGCCTGATTCCGGCAAGCCAAAAAATCATATTTTCCCTTAAATCCCCGCGCAGGCCGAGCGCCATATCGATGTTCCGCTTTCTCAATTCAGGAATAAGCTTACGAAGGCCAAGCGCCTGGCGGTCTTTCGCGTACCTTGATTTTGCGAACCATGGCGCGTCAAAGACCATCACGTCATCGACAAAAGGGTTGTTCAAGAGCAACGGCGCAGCCCAGCTGGATGTTAAAAAAGTGATTTTGCAGTTCGGAAAATTTTCTTTGATCACTTTCGGAACTTCCAACGACGATAAGACGTCTCCCAGATGATCCAGCCGGACGACCAACACATGATGAAAAGACGGCGGAGAATTCCCCGCGCGCCGGAAGAGCCGAAACAAGAAATAACCTACCGCATCGAAAATAGCGACTAAAATAAGATTTACTCTGTTTTTAAAAACGTATTTCATACCCATTACGGATGAAACCGATGGTAAAAAAGCGTGATCACCGCCTGCACGCCGTCACGCCAGCCGATTTTTTTCCCTTGATGATAGGAGCGACCCTTGTAAGAAATCGGCACTTCCAAGATCCGTTCTTTCATTTTCAGGAGCTTCGCCGAAAGTTCCGCCTCGATTTCGAATCCGCTGGATTCAATCGTGATGCTTCGCAGCGTGCCGGTTTTGATCAGTTTGTAACAAGTCTCCATGTCCGTCAAACGAGAGCCGTAAAGGACGTTGGTCAATAAAGTCAGAAAATAATTAACGGACCGGTGCCACAACGCGGTGACTTTTGCCCCGCCCATAAAACGCGAACCGTAAACCACGTTCACGCGGTTTTCTTCCATCGCGCGCAGTAGTTTCAGATAATCTTTCGGGTCATATTCCAAATCGGCGTCCTGGATAATGACCGCATCTCCCGAGGCCGCGCGGATGCCAGTCTCGATGGCTTTGCCTTTGCCTTGATTTTTCTCATGAAAAATCAGCTTGAACCCCTTGCGCCCCTCGAAGCACGTTCGAATCAGCTCGTGCGAACCGTCGTTCGAGCCATCATCCACGATCACGATCTCCTTCGCAACAGGAACCCCCTCTACAAGCGTGATGATTCTTTGAATTGTATCTTTTTCGTTATAGACGGGAATGATCACCGAGAGCTTAAGCGTGTCGTTCATTAAAACTCCCCTGCGCGTTCAAAAATATAGAGGCGGGTCAAAGCTTCGGGTCCTCCGAATAAAATCGGCTCCCCGGCCAACCGGTACCCGAGGGCCTCAAATTTCTCGAGGGTCAGCTGAGCACGGCGTTCCCTTTCATCGGAATGCATGTTCACGCTGTCCATCATCCAGACCCGGTCAAAATCGTCGCGGCCGCTTATGAAAAAATCATGTGCGTGCGGAAAATAAACCCCTTTAAAACGCCGGTTCATTATTTTTTGATAATAGTTGACCGCTAAATTTGATTCGCAAACAGCATCCCGTGACGCGGCGTTTTCTAAAACATAGCTTATCATATTTTTGTAATCTTCCTTGTGGATTGCGTCCGTTTGGGAAATGACGGCTTGAAAAGCGCCGAACATATTCACCGCGGTGAATAAAATCATAAATGCGGCCTGTATCCATCGGCGGGTCAAGGAAACGCCAATTCCCAATAGAATGAAATAAAAAGGGGCGGCAAAGCTCAAATACCTCGCGTCCAAGCGAATGGCATAAAAAATCCCAAGAATTGCCAACGGAAAGACTAGTGCCACGGCAAATAACATCCCTTCGACCGGGCGTTTTTTGTATAACCCCAACCATCCTTTTCCGGCGAAAAATAACGCCAGTAGCGACGTTACGGCGGACATCCAGAAGAAAGGAGATGATTTGAGGTGAGAGCCGAGCGCTTCGACGGTGATCATCGAATAAAAATAGCCGCTGCTGAAATGCCAAAAAATACCGACGGCCTTTTTAAGCAAGATGAGCGGAGGGAGGTACTCTTTGATACGGTCAAAATTAAAAACGTCCTCCCGATAAACCGCCTGGTAAACCGTCAAGATCAACGAGGGAGCTGCCAGAAAAAGAACCGACCCGTGAAACCGCACCGCTCCCGCGACCCGGCGATCCTTGAAAAATAGAATCGCCAGATACACCGTAGCCGCTCCGAGCCAGAACCACGCGACGTGCTCAACATAGACGGACAAAGCGGCCGTCGACAAATAGGCCCATCGCCATCGGGCCGCTTGCGGCTCTCTCACGGCCTTGACGAGAAAAAATGTCCCAAGGCAGGTCAGAAACGAAAGGAGGCTGTAGCTTCTGATCTCGTTGGCTGTCTGAAGCCAATAAGGAGAGATCGCCGCCAAGTACAAAACGACCCGGGCGACTTTTTGATCCAAGATTTCCTTGGCCAAAAAATAAATGGCCCCTAAAAGTCCCAGGCCTGAAAGAAAAGACAAAAAACGAAAAACCCATTCGGCGTCGCCGAAAAAAACGACCAGCGCGCGAAGCAGGACAAAATAAAGAGGCGGATGGACATCACGGATGGATCCCCAAAGGACTTCTGCAAACGGCTTCTGGGCAAGCATTATGCTGAACCACTCATCGCTCCACGGAGACTTGTCGCTCAGAAACATCAGAACGCGAAGCGCGATGCCCACGATAAATACCGCGGCTGTGATCATCGGCGCAAGGCCTCCTCATAAAAAGAAAGCGTTGACCGGGCCACCTTGTCCCAGGTGAAATTTTTCAAAATGCGGGTTTTGAGTTCGCCGGACCGGGGCGTGTCTAAACTTTTTCTGATTTTTTCCGCCATGGAGGACGGATTGGAAGGGTCCAAGTATTCCACACAAGTGCCGAAATACTCGCGGGTGCTCCCCCCCATGGTCGCCAGTACTTTTGCTCCGGCCAGCGCGGCCTCCATCGCGGCCAGACCCGGCGTCTCGAACCACCCTTGCAGGACAAAAAGCGTGCAGGAGGCATAGGCGGATTTCAACAGAGGATCTTCGTGATTCAGCGTAGGAATGAACGTCGTAAAGTCTTTTCCCGCCGCTTGACACTGTCCAAAATAAGTTTCGTATCCCGAGACCGGGCTTCCGATCAGGACAAGCCGTGTGTCCGGCAACCGTTTTACCGCCTTGATAAGATTGAGCTGATTCTTCCGGGGCTCAATACGGCCCACGCCAAGAATAAACGGCTTCTCTCCGTAGGTCTTTCTAAAAAGAGAAGCATCGGCATCCTGAAAAAGAGCATCCACGCCGTTGTAAACCACGCGCATTTTTTCCTTCGGGACCGCAAAATATCTGGCAATATGGCTCTTTTCAATCTCAGAATTGGGAAATATTAAATCAGAGCACAAAAGAAGCCGGCGTCTTTTGGACGGAAAAGCGGGACAGGCTGCTTTTACCAGGTGCCTGAGCGCTAAAACTGACTTTTCCTTTAAAGACCCGTCCGCAAGAAAGGCGCGGCGAAAATCCGACCATAGAACCGGACTAATCGTGACTGCCACCTTCCTCGACTTCGCCACCTCGGCAAGACCCAGGCAATCCTTCACCGATCCGAAGATATGAATCAGATCGTACTGCTCGACCCGGTGGCGCCACAGGTCAAAAAAATCAACTCGCACACCTTCCTTTTCGAGATACTCTTTGGTCTTAAGAAGCTGGATCTCTCCCCCGCCCACATTTTGAAACGCCGAGGGGTAGGTGAAAAACGCGACTTTCATCCGACACGCCTTTCGAGGATATGAATGATTCTTTCTCCGGCCCGGCCGTCGCCGAAAGGATTTTTCCACCGCCGCGGGCGCGCGATCATGGTTTGGGCCGCTTTCAGGATTTGCTTTGAGGAGCTTCCCGCCAATACGTTTGAGCCGACTTCCAAAGTTTCCGGCCGTTCTGTGGTTGTACGAAGCGTCACGCAAGGCACCTTTAAAATACACGCCTCCTCCTGGACACCGCCGGAGTCCGTCAAAATAAGGTCCGCCTCCGATTCTAATTTTAAAAACTGAAGGAATCCGGCCGCTTTCGTCCAACGCACTCCCGCTGGCAAACGAAGATGAAAACGCTTGAGGCGCTCGAGAGTTCTCGGATGCGCCGGGAACAAGATCGGCCGGCCGAGTCGGCTGTGGATCCTCGCAAGCCCGTCCAAAATCATCCTCAAGCGCTTCGCATCGTCGACGTTCTCCTGCCGGTGCAGTGTCAGAAGAAAATAACCCGTTCTTTTTTTGACGCCCGGTCGTCCGCTTCTTGCGGAAACGCCGGCAATGGCGGCGCATTGAAACATGGCGTCGACTCCCGTATTCCCTGTGACAAAAATATTTTTGGCATCAAAACCCTCTCTCAAAAGGTTTTTCTTCGCCGAGGTCGTCGGAGCAAACAAAAGATGCGAGACCGCGTCCGCGACTATCCGATTGTTCTCTTCCGGCATGGACCGGTCACCGCTTCGAAGCCCCGCCTCCACATGACCGATCAAGATCCGCGGAATCTTGGAGGCCACAAGCACCGCCGCAAGCACGCTATTAGTGTCCCCTTGGATTAGGAGCACCTCCGGCTTCGTCTTGAACAGAATGCGCTCGATCGCAACCATCATACGGCTCACATGGTCTCCGTGCAAGCCGGCTGAACGAATGGACAAAGGAAAATTGGGCTGTGGAAGCCGCAATTCTTTAAAAAACACACGGTCCATCTCATAAGAATAGTGCTGGCCCGTATGAATTAAATCGAAATCAAACCGGGATTTTGGCAGCAACCTCAAAATGGAGCTTAGTTTTATAATTTCGGGCCTCGTTCCAAGGGCAATGCAGATTCTTGGGCGCAGGACCTTCAGATGTCTCATCGCTTCTCTTGGAGCTCCCAGCATCGCGCCCGTTTCACAAATTCATAATACCCGCTTAAAAAACAGAACAAAAACCCTTCCCATCCGTCCAAAAATCCTCCCTTCAAAAAAAATCGGTCAAAAAACACCGCGAGCGGCCGTAACCTCATCCCGGATCCGTCAGAAGCCGCTTGATGGGAGCGAAGTATTCCCGCCTCAATCCCGGTATACTGTATCAATTTCCTGAAATAGTCGGAAACGGAGGCTGTCGAGCAATGCAGCAGCTGATTTTTTAAAACCCGTACGGGGCCGTCCCAGCGAACCCGTTCATGGACAGCCCCTTTGAACCGGGCCAGCCCTTTGCGCGCTAAACGCAGCTGTAAATCATTTTGATTCCCCCCGAAATGCATCCAACGCCCGAAAATGAGATTCTTTCTTCTCAAATAAAATGCCGGTATCTCCGCGTCCTGAACCGCCTCTATAATCTCCTCACGGAGCCGCTGATCAATCCTTTCATCCGCGTCCACGAGAATCACCCAATCTCCCGATGACTGCTCAATCGCGAAATTTTTTTGAGCGGCAAAATTTGAGAACACGTGATGGAAAACCTTGGCTCCCATGGACCGGGCGATTTCGACGGTCCGGTCCGAGCTGCCCGAATCCGTCACGATGATCTCGTCACAGAAAAGAAGCCCTTCCAGACATTCCCGAATATTTTTTTCCTCGTTTTGAGTGATCACGACGGCGGACAGTTTCATGCGTTTAAAAGATGCCTGCTGATTTTTTGAATATCTCCGCTTGAGATAAATACGCGGCGCGGACAGACTTGCCGGGACGCCGCTTTCTTGCTTCACGAAAGAGGAAAAGCGCCTGCCAAAAACCCAGTACGAATTCAAAGCGCCCCTTCAAGGCAGATCCTAAACACCGGACCGGGAGCCAGAGAGGCGTCCACAAGAAATTGGTCCGGTCATTCAAATTTTTCCACATAAAAAGAAACGTATTCCGCCAATTCATGACCCGGGTTTTCTTGGGGCCAAACACCCGGTTGAAACTGACTCCGCCTTCATGATAAACGACGCTCGATGGCTCGTAAACACAAACCCATCCCCGTTGATACGCGCGGTAGCAGATGTCCGAATCTTCCAAACGCCCCGGCAAATATAATTCGTCGTACCCACCCAGTTCGATAAATTTCTTGCGGTCAAACGCCCCGAAGCCGCCCTGAAACGTGAACCCCGGTTTGTCCATCGAGGCCTCATGCCCCGGGAAGAGAGACGACGCCCAAAAGACGCCGAAGCGCACCGCCGCCGCGGTCTTTCCCCCTTCATAAACGCCTTCCGGGGAAACGCATCGCGGCGTCACCATAAACACCGACGAATCACATTCAAACGGGTCGAGAAGCTTTTCCAGGAACTTCCTGTCTACCCGCATGTCGTTATTCATGAAAATCAATACCTCTTCATGCAGCTGCGGAGCCAGCCAGTTGTAGGAACAAAGAACGCGATTCTCCGGGCTTTCATAGACAGGCACTTGGGGAAATGACCCCTTCAATAGATCGATGCTTCCGTCACGGCTTTGATTATCCAGCACGCCGACGCGGCACGGATGCTTGGAAACCCCGGCGGCCTCAAGAAAGGAAGGGATATTTCTTTTCAGAAGTTCCGCGCCGTTGTAATTGAGGATGATTACTTGGGCTTTCACGGGCGGCTGGAAGCTTTTTTATGGCAAATCAGGGTCATCTGACTGGCGGTTTGCCAAGGAAGCGCCCTTTCTAAAAATGCGGCTAATTTAAGGGCCAACGGGCTGGCCTCGTCATACTTCTTTTTATCCCGGAAAAAACCGCTGAAGAATACCAGGGTGTGTGAATGGTCCAACGCGTGAATTTCGCTAACTTCGAATCCGCCCGTTTCCAGATAACGGACCAAGTCTTTGCGCTTAAAATACTGCTCCCAATAATGATTTTCTTCCGGCTTTTTAAACAGGCGCCGAAGCCATTTCCAGCTTTTGACCCACAAAAGCGGCGCTTTTAAATCCATCAGGATGTTCCGGGTCGGAACAGCCACGACAAAGACGCCGCCGGGCTTCAAAACCCGGTTCGCTTCACGGATCGCCTTCTCGGGCCCCTCCGTAAAATGCTCAATGACTCCCAGCGACATGTAGCCGCCGAAAGTCTCGTCGGGATACGGAACCGCCGTCACATCGCCGACCTTGACAGGGAGCGTCGGATCATAAGCGAGCAGTTTCCGAATAGGTCCCTCATTGTAATCAATCCCCTCCACGTCATAACCCAACTGCCGCAGGCGAATCAGGTAGGGTCCCAGGCCGCAGCCTCCCTCTAAAATCTTCTCCCCCTTCGGAAGTACCCTCGCAAAAAGTGCCATCTGTTTTTTCACCCGCTCGTACGAAAAAATCTCAAGCACGTCCTTCATTGAGACCTCTTGCCAGTTCTTTTCCCAGGCCAGTTTTGTCATCAAGTCCGTGGCGTTTCTATCCGTCATACCCGCCTCTTATAATATTTTATATAAAACATAACGCCCTTTTCCCGAACGGACGATCAACGATTCTCTGAAATAATTCCCGGAAATTCGGTCTTCTTCGAAAAGTGCCGGGAGCCTGAAAGACGAGCCCGGCGTCAACCCTAAAGGCGTCTGATCTCTATATAACACATGCGTAAAACCTTCCTTTTTTAAAAAATCTCTCACTTCGCTGACCGACGTCAGCTTGTTCCCATAGCCGGTAAAGCGGTTCACCTCGCCTTCGATCACGAACGGAGCGTCAAAATAATATCCGCGGACTTCCCCGACAGAAATCAGCTTGTCCCCTGCCTTAAGCTCCCGGTTGATTATTTTTGCGGCGCCGAAACTGCGGTCACGCTGATCCACATAGCGTTCTCTGTCGGCGCCAAACCACAACGCGGCCGCATCCTTAAAATGATACACGGCGAATGAGGCCTGGACGACAAACAGAAGCAGGCAAACGCCATGGACGCAAGCCCTAAACAGTTTGGACTTCGAATCCAAAAGCCAGGCCACGACAATGCCCGCGGCCGGAGAAAAAAAGGCAAGCGCCGGAAAAAAGAAACGGATATTTGGATCCACCCAAAACCACAGCGCCGCATAACCGGACCCGAAAGCGAGACAATATTTCAAACAGGCGGGCCAGGGGCGGATTAAAAAAACAAGCGGAACAAGCGCCAAGTAAAACGGTCCAATGTGTTCGCCTCCGAAATGTTGAGGATGAAGCGCGGTGTCCCACAGAAGCGTCAGGAATGACAAAACGCCCTGTCCTTTTCCGTGCGCATCCACATAGGTAGAAATCTGCCATCCGTTCCCGCCAAAAAACTGAGGGTAAAAAGGAAATACGGGATTTCCCCTTAAAAAAGCCGCGCGGACATACCAAAGTCCTCCCAAAAAAATAGCCGCCCCCAGAAAAGAGGCCAGGCCCATGGCAATCTTAGCCCTGCGGCCTGCGGAAGCTCTTAAGATAAGCGCAAAATAACCCAGCGTCATGAGCGGCAGCATAAAAAGTCCGATAAACTTGACCGACAAGGCGAACCCCGCCATGAGGCCGGCCAAGAGCGACCACGAAAGCCGGTGGTTTCCGGAATAAACAAAAAAGGCATAAAACGCCAAAAACGAGTAGCAGGCCAGCCCGTTGTCCACATAGGCAAATGAGGATTGAATAAAAACGGCCGGCGTCGTCAAAAACACAAGCGCGGCAAAGAAAGCGGCCTTGGGCCCGGCGGCGCGTTTCGTAAAACAATAAACCGCGGAAACAGCGGTCGCCGTCATCGCAAAATGAAAAAACTTCGCTAGCGCCGGTCCCTTCAAAAGAAGCCCCAGCGTAAAAAGCATTTCCATGAGATAGGGCCAGAGAGCGCTCGAGGAGTAGGGCACCTCATAAATGGCGTGCGCTCTCAAATAATTTTTCGGCTGAACCAGGTGATAACAAAGCTCATCCTGGCCGATCGGCTGTGCAAGCGTTCCGGCAAGGCTCATGACAAGAACGACCAGGGCCGGCACAAGATAAAGCCATGAGTACCCGGCAGGTTTGGCGTTTTTAAACACCGCCGTGAGGCAGGCTGCCAGTGTCCTGAAGGAAAAAACGAACAGAAAAAACAATAAAGCCGCCACGGGCAGCGGAGCCAAGAGTTTTAATGCGCCCAGCGCGAAAATCGCATAAGCCAAAAGCCCCAGGCCCAGACCCGACGCAAATGTCAGCGCCTCATGGCTGTCGGCGAACTCCAGCCCCATTCTTTTCTGCGCCTTCAGCGCCACGCCGCAGGCGGCCGCCCAAATGAAAAGTCCCATTAAGAGAGCTGACATTTATCCCCCGCCCGCCTTTTGAATCAATTTCGGTAGGAGAAATACCTGAAAATAGACGAGAAACGCCACGATCATCCAGAAGAAACCGACCGCCCTTTTCATGATCTCCGCCTCTTTTTTATAATAAAATCCTTTGAAAAGAGTGCTGCGCAAAAAACCAATGCCGCGAATGATAATTGTCGTCCGGCCTTAAATGAAAAAGGTTCATAGACCAGCTGAACGCGATGCTTTCCTTTCAAGACCGGAATCCCTCTAAAAACGCCGTCCACTCTGTGTATCTTCGCAGGTTTTCCGTCAATCGTCGCTCGCCAGCCGGGATCGTAGGACTCGCTCATGAAAAGCAAGCGGTCCTGTGTCGTTTCCGTTTCCAGTTCAATTTTTTGAGAGGAATAACGAAGCCACTGAATCCCGCGCTCATCAGCTTTAAGATCTTTCCGATAAACGGAGAGCCTATCCCCATCGTCATCGAAAGCGAGGGGCTCAACCCAGAACGCGCGCGGCATAAAATGTTTGTTTAGGTAAACCTTGTCTTCTTCCTCTTTCGCCGGAAAAGACAACTCCAGGCCGGGAATGCCGCCCAGATTCACGCGTGAAATGATATACCGGACATTCATAAAACCTAAGAACTGCAAATGATTGGCCACATAATCTCTGGAAGTGGTCGCATCTCCCATCGCGTCATCCACGGCCCCGGATCCTTCTAAAAACTCTCGATAAGCGCGCTTCGCCAACGGTGAATAAATTCCGACGGTTGAATACCCAAACAGCATGTTTGAATTTGGCAACAAGTGGGGCGCTTTGAATTCCCCGCCCTCCACCATTGAAACTTCATAAGTTCTAAAAAAGCCTTTTTGGGCTTTTAAAAAATCTGTTGTTGTGTCACCGGAAATCTCAGAGGATGGTCTGCGATTACCCTCAAAGCCCGTGCTAATAAATCGATAAAAATTAAGATCCAAAAATGTAATTAAAATAAAAAAGCTTGCTAAAAAAACTCTCTTTCTGAAAAAATTAAACCGGAGGGACAGCGCCACCGCAACAAAACTTCCCCAAATGATACTCATCTTCCAAAAATAGGAATCGCGAAAACTAATCTTTTGCCCGGCAAATTCCAGCAAGCTATCCACCTTTAAGAAATAAAATTCAAGATTATGGGGGTGGCCGGTTTTTCCAAAAATAGTGTTTATGACAAAATGATGCCCCCATTCGGTTAGAAAGGGCCGCCCAAAATGGACCGCGGCCAAAGCGCATGCGAAAGTCAGGATAGCTGCCGCAAGAACAGACCAAAAGACCGTTCGGAAATTTTGAATCGCTTTGGAGGATGCCGAAACAAGATGATCCAAGCCGATTCCAGCAAGCGCCGACAAGAAAAAGCAGGAAAAATAAATGAATTTTGACGGAACTCGAAACGAAGAAAAATGCGTTATTTTGATCAGCAGCGGATAAAGCCCGCCGAAACGTCCGATTGCCAAGATAATAAAAAACAAAGTTAAACCTACAAAAACCCGCACCCGTGGGTTTTCTTTCCAAAGAGCCAAAGAAGAGGCGGCGAGTAGGATCGGTGCAATACCAAGATAGAAATCGAATCCCATAAAGGCCCCGAAGCTGGGCCACAGCAGCGTCACGAGGTTTATCGGAATAAGGGATTTCTGAAGTGCAAAGTCAATCCCCGCGTCTATTCGCCCGCTTTGAGAAGCCAGTTCTAAAGTAGGCCAAATTTGAACCGCCGCGAGACCTACAGCCAAAAGGCCCGCAAGGCTTAAACTTAATAAAAAATTTATTTTTTTTTCGATAGGAAAAACGAATGATCTTGCCAAGGCATAAACGAGTCCCGCGAAAACGGCATAAACGGCCATCTGCGGATATCCTCCGAGAAAACCCATCGACCAGGCTCCTGCTAAAAATACCGCCGTACGGCTTCGCGGCATGCGAAACAGTTTTTCTATGTAATAAAGAGACAGAGGGAACCAAATAAGCACTCGTAAAGCCATCAGCCCATAAAAATGGCCGGCGTAAGCGCTGCCAAAAAGAAAAACACCCGATGCGAAGGCGGATCCAAGAGGACTTATTTCATTTTTCCTAAAAAAAATGTAAGAAAAAAAACCGGCTAAAAGGTACAACACGATGAACCCCAGCCGGTAAGCTAAATGGAAAGGCAGCGGGAAAAACAAAATCCAATTGAGCGGATAAAGCATGGCGCTCTGACCTTCCGCCAAGAGCGAGAACCCGCAGCCGATTTCCGGGGCCCACAACGGCAGAGAAAACGACTTAAGGTGTTGCGCCAGGTACGATGCCCAAGGATAAAATTGCTGTTTGTAATCTCCGTAGTAATACCCTTGGCCTCCAAAAAGGACAGGCCAAAAGAAAAAAACAACGACGCCCGCCAGAAATCCTAGATACGGAAATTCTTTTTTGAGGTTCATGCGCTCAATATCCTCTCCACGACTCTAGCGGTGTTGCGGCCGTCAAAAGGGCCCGCGAAATAATCGAAGTAAGCCCGGCGTTTTTGCCGCCACCGCGCCGCGCCTTCGCTTGTCAGGCACCGGGTAAAAGCTTCATGCAACTCTTCGGCCGAATGCGCAATTTCGACGACGCCTCGCCGTTCATAACGGGCCACTTGATCGTCCGCGCCGTAGTTCATCACGATCACGGGCTTTTCAAGAGCGATCGCCTCGCAGATGACCGAAGAAGGCATCGTGATGACAAGATCCGCCTCGGCCAAAAGCCTGAAAATATTCTCATCGTGCGCCAAAAGCTCGCAAAAACCCGCTTTCCGCGCCGCAGAAATCAGCTTTTCCCAAGGCCGCCGGTCCGAATAGTGCGGCTTGATCCGCACAAAAGTTCCGGGACGCCCTTCGGCTGCCGCCAAGACATCCTTCACGCACCTTTCCGTAAAATCCCAATGAAAGGTCCTGCTTCCAAGAAGGTCAGCCGCCCAATGTCTCTCCAAATCATAATGAAAAGTCGTCTGTCCGCAGTAAAGTACCGTCGGACCTTTTTTAGACGCGCGGCGAAGAGACGACGGAGAATTCATTTTAATCCGGTAAAGCTCGTCATAGCGTGGAGTGCCGGTTACGACAAGTTTTGCCGGATCATAATAAAAACTCTCATAAGCCACCCTCTCGTGCTCGGAATTCACCAGCGTCACCGCCGTGTCGTAAAAAATTCCCCGTGGGCGCTCCCCTTCCTCCAACATCGTCACCGTCGGCACGCTGTGTGAAACCACGAAACGGCGGATCGCCCGCTCGCGGGCAAGGATCGTGAAAGCCCTGCGAATCGCAATATCCTCGTCCATCACGACGCAGAACGGCGAAACCTCTGCTAAAATTTTTTCGATGGCCGCCGGGTCAAAGCCTTTGTTGAGAAGTCCGATATCGAGAAGGTTCGCAAAGGCCTGGTTGTAGAGCTCCGTCAAATCCCGGTCTTTCCATACGATCTTCTCGACGCCCTCACAAAGCGGGCTCGATTCAAAAGGGTTCTGAGGCCGCTCGAGCTCCGGAAGCACCGCCAATGGAATTCCGCGTCGCAAACAGTGCCAAAACTTTTCAAGATTGAACCGGTTCTCGCACCAAACAACTTTGGCGCCTTCCGATTTCAGGGCATCCACGAGGCCCGCGAGGTGTCCGAGCGAACCGGAAGCGATCACGATCTTCGCCGATCCTTTGGCAATCGTGCGGAGCTTTCGCCGGCCAAAAGCATTGGCCGTGCGCGCAAAGACGCGCTCGATCCAACGCTTCGGCAACAATCTGCGAATTGCCCTCCGAGACTTGTCTACGCCGGGCACTACTTCAAGACGCAGCGATGGCCTCAGTGCCTCGGCATAGTGCCGGTAGGTGAGTTCCAAAAGAGAGCCTTTTTTTCCGAAAAGATGAAGGCACGCTTCTGCCGGCAGGACGACTTTTTCAAGAACGAGGATATATTTAAGGCACCGGATAAAAATGGCTTTCACATCATAAAAATAAATTTCGAGAAATCGGCGCCGGGCTTTGTCGTCCCGCAGACGATCGATGAAAAAAAGCGACCGATCCATGGCCCATTGGTTAATCGCACGGTAATCTTCCTTGATCAGAGCTTCGTCCATCAACGAATGCCGCAGCCCTTTCTCGGCGCACACGCCGGAGGCCAGCCCATTGGTGCAAAGAAACATCCCCTTTTCGAGCCCCAAAGAAACGGCGGCGTTTATTTCCGACCGGTCGCGGACTAAAACGAAAGAGGGGCCTGACACTTAAATTTTCCGCACGACCGGCGGATGTTTGAGAAGATAATAAGGCTCTGATTTCACCCGCCGAACCGCCTCCTCAAAAACATCGCCGCATCGGACCTGTAAAATCGGGACGTCTCTGAAAGCGCTTTTTTTCATCCTTCCGTCCGCCAGAAGCTCTTTTTCGAGCCGAGTCAGCTCGAGGACGACTTCGCGGTCAAGATACCTCGCGTAGAAATCAAAAGAGTCGATTCTCTCTTCGCCGGAGACTGAAACCTTTCCCGTGAAAGTCTTTAAAAAACGGTAATCCACCTCGATTTTCTGTTCCGCGTAGTGGATAAACGTGCAGTAATAAAAACTCACATTAAAAAAAACGAGCTTCGCATTCTGAAGGTAAAGACGGTGAAAAATGGAGCCCACTCCAAACGAGGACTTGGACACGCCGCGCGTCAGTTTATCCGCCTCCGCGCCGATCGCCGCGACCGAATAGATCGGATGAAAGGAGCGTTTCGCACGCGCGTCACGCAGGACATGATTCGACCAGAGCCCCACCTGCGAAAGAGTTTTTTCGTGAGAGTACGCCTCGCCCAGGCAAAAATCGTAATTGAAAGTCGGGACGATCAGAGTCCCGGCGCGGCCCACCGCCTCGAGGAAACATTCGGTCAAAAGCGAAAGCGTGTCCAGAGGACGAAAAATATTCCCCGCTGCAATCACCGGCGCCACATCCGAGTGTACGAATATTGTGTCGCCGGGAGCTACCCCGGCCTCCGCGAGCGCGGCAAGAAGCTCTTCACGCATGGGCGCTTCTTGCTTTTTTAAAACGCGCCGTGATCCCGGTCTCTTCCTTGGCAAATTCCACTTTGACGGGCACCTTGTACGCCTCGAGACGCCCGGCGCAGAATCGCTTGAGGCTTTTGATGAATATGCCCGGGTCTTCCACATGAGTTTTGGCCAGGATCTTCGCGCAAACATAGTGACCCAAAAGATAATTTCTTCCCGCATACACCGTGACATCCGCGACCTCCGGCATTTCACGGATGACGCTTTCGACCTCGACCGGGTTCACCTTTTGGCCGCCCACGTTGATCCAATCGGATTTTCGACCGAGGATCCGCAGGTATTCCCCGTCCGTTTCGACGGCATCATTCGTAATAAACCACCCGTCTTCCGTGAAGGGGTTCGGAGCATTCAAATAGCCTAACATGGCCGACTGAGCTCTGATTTGTAAAATGCCATCCACGACACGGGTCTCAAAACCTTCGCCACCCACTTTGACCCAAAGAGAATCCGAGCTTTTTGATTTCGACCGCAAGATGCCCAATTCTGAAAGACCATAGGTCTGAAGCAGTTCGGTCCCGGGAAAAGCTTCGTGAAATTTTTTTAGCGTGCTCTCGGACATCGGTTCTGTCCCGTAAGTAACGAGTTTAAGGCAGGATAAATCGCGATTCTCATACGCGCCGCTCAATAAGATCATATTGAGAAACGTCGGCGTGGCTGGTAGGACCTCCACGGAATATTTTTCAATCAAATCAAGCACGCCATAGGGACTGCGATCCTCGACGGTCACGAGACAGCCTCCGTTCGACAGCGTGTGAAACATCGTATTGAGGCCTCCGATATGGTCAAAAAGAAGAAAAAGAAGTGTCCGGCGGCATGGCCGCTTGACTTTAAACTTTTCGAGAAGCGCGTTCAGGTCGTGCACCACCGCTTTCGGAGTCCCGCTGGACCCCGATGAAAATAAAACAAGGCCCGGATGATCCTCCTTGCGGAGCCGCTCATACAACCCGGCCTCAGCGTGATTCGGCAAGGCGTGTGCCGCATAGACACCCTCCGGACCGAGGGCGATCAACGTCTCGGCTTGAGAAACCGACATTCTTTCGGCCTGTTCCGATTCCGCGGCATCCGTCATCGGGACCAGAATACAGCGCCGCTCGGTCAACGCCAGAAAAAGTGAAACCGAATCCGGTGAAAAATCAGCTTTGAAAAATATGACGCGGCCCGGATGGATGGCCCAAGAATGGATCTTTTCACGCCAGAATTCTATCCGTTCAAGAATCCAGCGGTATGAATACGTTTGGGCGCGCCAGACCATGGCGTCCTTTGTTTCATGCTCTTTGAACGTTTCTTTTAAAAAATGAATGACGCTCACGAACCCGTGATCCCCCCAAGATAAACAATCTGTCCCGTGATAAAGTCGCTCTCGGGCTTAAGAAAAAAATCGATCACGTTCGATACGTCTCTGAATTCGGCAAAGCGCCGGATCGCCTGACGGTTGATCAGGCGGTCCATCTTGTCCTGAGGGACGCCCCGCGTCAAATCGGTTTTCAGCGGGCTTGGGCCCACGGCGTTGACCGTGATCTTAAAATCGGCGAGCTCGCGCGCGAGGATTTCCGTGAGGCTAACGACCGCCGCTTTGGACGCAGCGTAAATCGCCTCTCCTTCTAAGCGGAGCGGAGTCGCCGCCGTGCTGAAATTCACGATACGGCCTCCTGTTTTTTTCATGATCTTTGCGGCTTCGCGGCAAAAAATAAAAGTTCCGATCACGTTGGTATTGAAAATGCTCGTCACCGTCGAGACCGGGGTCAAAAGGATGTGATTCATCGACGCAATACCGGCATTGTTGATGAGGACATCCAAATGTCCGTATTTTTTTCGGATTTCAAAGAAAACTTCCTTGACCCGCGGCTCATCCGCCACGTCCAGGCAGAAATGTTCGTACCCGTCCAGCTTCAAGTCCGTGGGCTGGCGACTGCAACCGATCACGCGGTTCCCTTTTTTGACATAGTGCTCGACCAAATACCGGCCGATGCCCTTGCGCGTGCCCGTGATGAGCATGATGCCGGCGGAATTAACCATGCCGTTGCTCCGAGATGATGCCCGCGATGAACTCCGCCAGTGTCGAGACGCTGCGCAACGGGCTTGATTTCTCCGACATCGCTTTTTCATTGGCAATCGCCGAGATCGCGAATCCAAACTCCTCCTCCACGCGCTGTTCCACGGCGACGATAAGATTCACGAGCTTCAGGGAATCAAATGCGCTTGAGCGGCCGAGAAGCACCGTTTCCGGCGTCTTTTCAATTCGTTCCTTGCCGGCTTCTTGCAAATCGTCGATCGCTTCGTAAATGAGTTGCTGCACTCGTAATCGGATATCCGTAACCTCTCCGCCCTTTTTGCTCATACCGCCTCCTTGTTCGTTCGCTTTGCGCCACTGGCCGCGTACACTTCCGTGTACCACAATACCATCCCAAATTTTTCTTCGAGCCGAACCTTTTTCTCGGCTCTGAGCTTCATGAGAAAATCCATGTGCGGTCGCATCTCTTCGGGCAAAGACCATAAGCGCCGCTGCACCCGCACAACGCTTTGGAATGCCCCGTGCGCGGCATCCAGCAGCCGGTCCGTGTCCGACAAAGACAGCACCGGAAATATCAGCGTCCCATCGGCCGAGAGATGGGACGGGGCCTCTTCGATCACACGCACCGCAAGTTCGGCCCCGTCTAGACCCGATGCGCAGGGCACGCTTTTCGGAAACCAGCGTGAAAAAGCGGCGACCTCTTCGGTGATGCCGGGGACGTCTTCTACGATGCAATCGAAAGTGACGCCACGCCACGGCTCAAAAAGCGACCCAACTCGCGCATCTATTTCGCATCCGTGTCGTTCCGCGTTTTCTTTCGCTAAATGCACCGCCCCGGCACTGAGGTCCGACGAGCAAAGAGGCCCTTTCACGAGGCCCATCTTGCAAAGCGTCACGCCGATCACGCCGATGCCGCAGCCAAGGTCCAGTGTGCGGCCCGGTTTTTGAAGCGTTTTCAACGCACCCGCGATGAGAAGCTCACTCGTGTCGGTCGGAAAGAAAACTCCTTCCTGCGTCGTGAATTCCAACGTTTGGCCTGAAGCTTTGTAGGAATACATGAGACCTCCCGCTACCCTTTGCAACCCGTAAAAAAATGCAACCCGACTCCGAGGTACCCTTTTTGAATAGGCCGCAGGTCGGCGGCGCGGAAGGACGCCTTGCGTATTTTGCGCCGAAGAGCCTCCAGCTCTTTCGATTCTCTGCGGACACGCCGCGCCAAGCATCCCAGGTCCGTTTCTTCGACATTCTCTTCACCGGAGGCCTTCCAAACGGTCTCAAGCAATTTGTAATAATCCCGGTGGGCGGCATAATCATAGCCGTCCGCCTTGTCCTGAGACCAGGGACGCGTCTCATGAAAACGGTTCAGTGTCGGATACGACGAAAGATAGCGGACGCGATTGCGGTGCAGAATATCGCAAATCGTCTTCAGCGTCATCGTCTGAATCTGGGGATTCACGAAAGTGTCGAAGATGACCGAGTCTTCGGTACGCAGACCAAATTTCACGGCCCGATCCAGATGTTCTTGAAAATACTTCTTCGATGTGGCGACGATCTTCGCCTCATTCGCCCCGGCCAGCCGGAACACAAGTTCCCTTTGCAAGAGGCGCTTGAACCAACCGTTGTGCTCGGCGACAGCGATCAGAAGCACCGCCCTTTTTTTCAGATTCGAGGCGATGAGCCGGAGCCCAGCTTGGGGGTCGTAGGTGTTGTGCAGCACGCCATCGCACATCACGAGGTCGTAATGCCCGATTTCGGACGGGCGGATATCAAAAAGCCCCTTGGGGATGAAGCGTACTCGATGACCCCATGTTTTAAAAACGGCCCGCGCCTTTGCGCGGCTGATCTCGTTTGGCTCCAAAATCGTTACTTCGGCGCCAAACTTTGAGTAAAAAAGCGACTTTTCTCCAGTGCCTCCGCCGATATCGAGGAGCTTCTTGCCTTTGAACAACTGCTCGGGGAGCCCGAGCCGAGCCAACAGATTGGCTCGCTGGCAATAGTTCGCCCCGAGCTGTTTTTTGGTTTTCATCGGCCGATAAGAGGGGCTCACCCGACGGTACACGCTGAGAACGGCGGTTTCGATTTTGTGTCGATTTTTCATCCTTTTTTCTCCGCAAATTTCATGAGGCCCCGCTCTTTCAGCAATCCTGCAGCCGACAATCGCTCCGCGGTCTCCGCCAGGCGTTTGATCGGGTGCCCCGATCGTTCGGCGATGGCCAAAAGATCTCGCGTGCTGTCAGCGAGGTTGAGCAGCCAGAGCAGGCCGCGCAAGCTTTCTTCGAGCGTCTTCTGAGAGCCGAGCGTCGGATAGAGGCCTCGTTTTCCAAGCTGCGGCTCACCGTAAGGCGCCGTGTTTTCCCATATGCGGTTTGACTCGAGGGCATGGACGAGATTTTCGTAGGCTTCAAGCGTCCGCTTCAGAGACGCGATGGTCATGAATGCCTTGTTGTCCAAAGAGGTGTGGTATTCGGCATAGCGGCCGTACATGGTGCGCATCAGGCATCCGACCGGCAGATCAAAACCGGGGGAGCAATACTGCTGTTCGTCGCTTCCCAAAGACGGATCGAAATCCAGGATTTCGTGCATCCCCTGATCTCGCAGCATGATCGCGGCCGCGCGGTCGGCCAGCGAGTCTCCTTGACGGGATTTTTTGTAAATGAGATGCGAAGGCCCGCCAAGACAGGTCATCTGAAAACCGGCGGCGAGCCGTTTTTTCAAATGCTTCCCCCGCAAGCTCAGATAACAAAGCGAACCGATAGTCTCGGGCATCAACGCAAAACGGTAAGTGAAGCGGCGGCGCGGCATCGAGCGGATTTTCTCGTACAAAAAAACGAGCACCAGCGGGCCTGACAACTCATTGTTCGCCAACGACGGATGGCAGAGATAGGAAGAAAAAAGGACCTCGTCTTTGGTGTCACCCGGCAACACGGCTTCGCCGATCTCCACGTGTCCGTCTTTCAGTTCGGAGTCGATGAACACCTCGTATTCTCCATCCGGCAGAGTCAAGAGCTCTTCATGCGAAAGGCAGAAACCCCACGATTTCTTATAATAAGAAGTGAGATAAGGGACGGCCTTCGGAAGATCCGGCAGAGAGTGCAGATGGGCCCGAAGCTCTCCCAGCGAAAGCCGTCCTTTGAAAGGAGCCGAGTAGCCCACCAGATGCAAATTGTTCCGCTTAAAATCGGCGCGCTTCCTGCCGTTCGGATCCATGAGATACGCGTCGCGAGCGAGCCATTCCTTAGGCACCGCCCAATCGAACACCTTTTGTCCGGTGGGAAACTTAAGTCTCTCGGTCGGCATGATCTCCGAGACAATATCCAGCGATTGTCTGTAGCCGGGCCCTAAAATACTGCGGCAGATCGGCCAAAGTCTGTCAAAATAAGCTTCCATCCGCGTCTCGATTCCGGAAAGCGTTGACTCATTCATAGAGGCCTTTCTGTCGCACCGACTGATTGATTCCGACCCATTCCGGATGAAGCGACAAAAGCTCTAGCACGTCTTTAAAATTGAATGCCGGCTTCGCCGGATAAAGCGCGATTAAAATTTTTTCGATCAAATCAAAATCCTCAGCCGTGTCCACCGTCCAGCGGTGTCCGCTCTGGTTCGGTGTATTGCCGATGTTTCCGATCCGGAACTCGAGCGGCCGAGTATAAATATGCGACGTCACGTGCTCGCGCTCTCTTTTGTCGCTGGCTTTTCTCCAGACATGTTTCAGCACCCGGAAAGGAAGCGCCTCGCAGTCCAATCCTCGCGGGAAAGTTCTCGGAAAAAAATTGCAAACATAATCATAGTTGCCCGCGCCGTCGAGAAGCATTTGAACCGTGCGATCCACGACCTCCGGGTCCAGCAGCGGACAATCTCCCGTGACGCGTACCACGACATCTGCCGCGCGAAGCGAGGCCGTTTGATAGAACCTCGCCAGTACATCTTCTTCGGGGCCTCTCACGCACAAAATGCGGTGATCGGCGCAAAACGCCTCGAGCACATCGTCGCCCGGGCTCTCCGAAGTAGCCACAACAATCTCGTTTAAAAGCCGGGCCCGCTTCAGCCGTTCCAGCTCGTATTCCAAAAGCGGCCTGCCCAAAACTTTTTTAAGGACCTTGCCCGGCAGGCGACTTGAATTCATACGCGCTTGGACAATCGCGCAAACCTTCATGCGGCCTTCATTCCTGCCATTTTCTGCAACAGCCCAAATAGATTTTCCTTTTTCTCTAAGCGCCAAAGAACCGGCAAAAGCGCCGCGACAAAAAGCGCGCATTTCATAAGCGCCTCCGGCAAAAATGCGCCCCCATGGACGGCGTGGTCAATCCCTACAGCCGCAAGCGCAAAATAAAGGAACAAAAGACAGATCTCGCCGGCCATTTTGAACACCCGCGCCGGACTCATCAGATTCCAAAAAGCATAGCAAAAAACCGAGCAAAAAAACAAAAAATAAGCGATCGAAGTAGCCAGCGCCACTCCCTCGATCCCGAAACCCGCGCGGATAAAAAAGTAATTCAATCCCGCCGCAACAAGCACGATCGCGCCGAGAAGCGGGATCAGCCGCCTCTGTTTGTCCGCGGTGAAAAGCACCGTGGAAGACATCTCGTTCACCGCCACAAAAAAATAGCCCAGCACCAGGATCTTCATGGCCGGAATCCCCGGCTCAAATAAAGGCAGGAAATAATGAACAACCGCCGGAACCAGAAAATAAACAAGCCCGATGATCAGCGGCAGAAAATGTCCCAACGCATGCGTGGTCCGGACAAAGTACGGCGCCGTTTCACCCAAAACGCCGGTCTGACCAAACCGCTCCTGAATATGCGGGATGAGGATGATTTGGGAAAAACGGCCGAGCGCGCTGATCTGCTGCACCGACATGAGCCCGATCGTATAGAGCCCCAGCTCCCGCGTTCCGATCATTTTGGCGATCATGACCGAATCAACGCTTAAAAAAGTGACGAGCGCGTAGCTCACGATCACCATCGGAAAGCCGATCCCGAGCAGTCTCCGGATCTCGTTCCAATCCCACTCAAAATGAAACCGCAGCGCCCCAAACCTTCGAGCGATAAAAATAGAGGACACGGTAGCCAAAAGAGTGCCCGCGACGAGTCCCGGGACACCTTTCCAAAGAGCGCCGGCGATGGAAAAAACGCCCACCAGAACCATGTTCAACACAATGATGACGCTGAGCGCGCGGACTTTTTTGGAGGTCCTTAGCAATGTCAACGAAAAATTATAAAACTGCGTCGCGGCGACCAAAAAAGCGAGGGCACAAACCCCTCTTCGCAGCACGGGATCTTTGACAAAGAAAGAACCCGTCAGAATCGCCGCGGTCGAGAAAAGTGAAGCCAAAAGTGTGAATGAATAAGCGCTGTTCTGTATCTTCAGTCGCCGGCCTTCATTTCCGGCGCCGGCCGCCTGCGGAATTTCGCGGATCATGGCATTTCGCGTCCCAAGATCCGAATATTCCCCGTAGGAACCGACGACCTTCAATAGCGCCCAAGCACCGGACCCGACCGGCCCCAGGATCGCTTTCATGACAATGCTTAGCGGGATCCCTATCGCCATCGCGACATAATTCGCGATCGTATACTGAAGCGTATCTTTGACAACGCGTTCTTTTAAAGACATGGCCCGGCGCGTCCTAACCGCCCACGCGAGTCAAAACGGAGCGAATGACCCGATCCACGTCCTCATCGCTCATGCTTGGGAATAAAGGGAGCGTCAACGCGGAGTCATAATAAGCTTCGGCTTCGGGAAAATCCCCCCGCTGATGCCCGAACTGCTGTCGGTAATACCACAAAAGATGCAGCGGAATATAATGCACATGCACGCCGATCCCTTCGGCCCGCAGCTCGTCAAAGATCTGACGGCGACTTTTCTTTATCTGATTTAGCTTAAGTCTAAGCATGTACAAATGCCAGGCGTTCTCGCGATCTTTTTCCTGATAGGGCGTAATCAATAGCTCAGATTTGGAAAATGCGTCGTTATATTTTAAGGCGATTTCGCGGCGGCGCTGGATGAAGCGGTCTAATTTCTTTAATTGACTTAAGCCCAGAGAACATTGGATGTCCGTAATGCGGAAATTGTACCCCAAGGCGAGCATTTCATAGTACCAGGCGGCCCGACCGGGTTTATTGCTGCTGCACGGGCCTTCGTTGTCGGCCATCTGCGCTGCGCCGTCCATCATGGATTCATCGGTGGTGATGCCATGGGTACGAAACAAGCGGAGCTTTGCCTCCAAATCCTTGCGGTTGGTGACCACCATGCCGCCCTCGCCGGTGGTGATCAATTTGACGGGATGAAAAGAAAAAATCGTCATGTCCGCGAGGCTGCCCACAGGCGTCCCCCGATACGAGGCCCCGAGCGAGTGCGCGGCGTCCTCGATCACGATGAGATTATGTTTTTTGGCGATCGCGTTGATCTCATCCATGTCGCAGGGTTGCCCCGCAAAATCGACGGGGATGATCGCTTTGGTTTTTTTCGTGATCGCCTTTTCAAGCTTCTTCGCATCCATGCAATAAGTGTCGCGGCGGATATCCACGAATCGAACCTTCGCGCCGAGAAACAGTGCGCAGTTGCCGCTGGCGGCAAAAGTGATGGGCGCCGTGATGATCTCATCCCCTTCACCCACACCGGCGGCAAAGCAGGCGGCATGAAGAGCGGCCGTGCCCGTCGCGAGAGCCACTCCGAAATGGGCGCCGACGCGCTGACTCACGGCCTTTTCGAATTCGGCGATCTTCGGCCCCTGAGTCAGCCAGTCGGTTTTCATCACTTCGACGACTGCCTGGATATCGTCGTCCTCAACGCTCTGTTTTCCGTAGGGAATGAATTTTGGGTTCATCGCGCTACGCCAGATTCAGTTCTTTGAGACGCTTCATGTTATTAAACCTCGATTCGTCCAAGTCTTTGGTCGCGAAACCGTTTTGTTCCAAGGCCCGTTTCAACTCGAACATCCCTTCCTGAACGCTGATCTTGGCTTTAAAGCCGAGAGTTTTTTCAATCTTGGAAAAATCCACGCGGTAATTGCGTTTGTCGACGGCCTTCTTACGCTTCAGGATTTTAACGCTCGGAAAAACCTTTTTGACAAAATCCGCCAGATCGTTGATGGTGTGGTTGTTCGCGTTGCTTCCGACGTTGAAAATTTGTCCGCGCACCTTCTCGACCGGCGCTTCCAACACCGTCAAAATCGCCCTCGCGACATCGGACACGTGAACATTGGGCCGCCACTGGTCGCCGCCCTTTACTTCGATCTTTCCATTCTGCCAGGCGTTTTTGACGAACGTGTTGACCACAAGATCAAAGCGCGGCCTGTACGAATAGCCGAATACGGTGCCCAAACGCAAAATGGTGGGAGCAAACAAAGGATTCGGCAAATGGCGCACGAGAAGAATGGATTGTTCCACGAGAACTTTCATTCGCGCGTAGAGAGACACCGGCTCCAAGGGAGACTCTTCGGTCAAAAGGTCGCCGATATTTTTCGAAGCTCCGTAGGTGCTGCAGGACGAAACGTAAACAAATCGGTTGATGTTCAGGTGCGAGCACAAATGGGCGATGGAATTCACCGCCAAATAATTGGTTTTCAAGGTCGTTTGCGGCGCGAGCGAACAGGCCGGATCTCCGACCAGCTCCGCCAAATAGACGACGGCGTCGACCTCCTCGACGGCTTTCACAAGCGTGTCGATATTGTGCGCGTCGCCTTTGATCAGTGTGAACTTTTCGCGGGGAAGTCCGTTCAGGGAATTCTTCGTGTAAAGCAATTTGTCCAAAACGCGCACGCGCCAACCGTTCTGAATGAGCTCTCTCGTCAAAACCGAACCGATATAGCCGGCCCCTCCGACCACAAGCACCCTGCGCCCGTAGGAAGGCCCTAAACGTGCCTCCTCCGTCGTCAGCCTTCCAAGGCTGATGAGCCCGAGAATCTTCTTGTCCTTCGTAGTCACCGGAATCAAGGCGTAAAGAACGGCGGAATTGCCGTAACGCCGTTTTAAATCGTCGAAAAGATGATGGAAATTCTTCGGAGAGTCCAGACGGTTTTTGACGGTGAGGCTCACCGGCTTACGGTTCATCACCCCGCGAAGCGGCGAAGCGACCGAATGCCCATGGAGAAGCGACTTGCGAAGGTCTCCGGCGGAAACGATGCCGGCCATCTTCCCATGACGATCCGTGATGACAACTATTTTCCAGGAATTGTCTTCGATGACTTTGAGGGCGTCTCGGAGCGTGTCGTCCTCACGCAGTGTCGTGGCAGGGATCAAATCAAGTTTCATCGGACTCTCTTTCACCGCGGCTCGACTTCCCAAGGGTTCCAATGCATCGCCGGATAGCGGAAATCGTCGCCGACACTTTCCTCCAGCGTGGCCGTTGACAAAAATAAGATCTTCGTGTCGGGCAAAAGCGTTTTAAACCCGTTGGCGTATCCCGCCGGAATTTTTAAGACCGCCGTTTTTTTTTCGGACAAGACGAATCTTTGAACTTTGGAGTTCCTGCCGGGGCTTTGCCAGTTATCGACTTCAACGGCCGCGACGATGGCCGCGCCGGAAACCACAAAAACGAACTTGGACTCTTTTTGATGCGCATGCCAAGCCCGGATGAACTGCGCCTCGTGATTGGAAACAATGTAAAACCTGCGGATCGACTTCATGTCGAAAGCGTTGCAAAATTGAATTTGCCCACGGTCGTCCACCGCCAAGCCGCCCTCCAAAAGCTTAACCTCTTCTGGCATGCCGTCCCCCTCTCATGATCGAGTCGTTTGTTGAATCGTAAAGCCGGATCAGCTCCCGCGAAACCGGCACTACGAGCGCTTCTTTTCGAAAAAGGGCCTTGAGCGCGTCACGGCCGATAAATTTCATCCGTTCGTACTCGTCCCCGTTGAAATTCAACCGTTTCAGATTCGTTCCGGGACGGACGCTGATTTCGCAGCCGATGTCGTATACGCGGTGCGCCGGGTCTTTCACCAACACAAAAGGCCGGATCCAGGCCACTTCCTTCGAAGACAGCCCGCTTTCCTCCGTGAGCTCTTTGAGCAACCCCTTGATGAAATCAATGCGCCCGTCTTTTCCCAACGCATCGGTGTTCACCCCGCCGGAGGGTACGAGCTCCCAATGCCGTTTGCAAGTGAAAACTTTTGCGCTCCGTTTTCCAATCAAAAAAAATGGCTCACCATTCCTCCAGCAAACCGTGACGCCGCTGACGGCCAAGACCAAGGGACCGTTGGGCCATCCATTCTTCCATACGTCGTAGGCCACAAAATTCCCTTCCACCAGCGTCTTCGCTCCACGGCCCTCTATTTTTCGAACCAAAAAGATGCCGTCGTTCGGGCGCGCCGCGGCCGTTTTTGACAACTTGACGCGGATATTCTTGCCGAAGGACACCCGTTCGCAGGATTGCGTCTCAAAACGCCGGCGGGTCACAAGTTCATAAGCGTTTTGCAGGTTCGAGACTGTGTCATGAGCGCCGACCGTTCTGCATAGACGCGCCTGTGCTTTCGGTCCTATCCCAATGATGTAGCCGCATCCGGCATTTTTCGCGGACAAAACGCCGTTCACGGCGTCTTCCACAACAAAAACTCGGAGGGAAGAACCTTTCGTTTTTCGAATCGCGCGTTCGTAAATCGCGGGGTGCGGCTTGGCCTTCGGCAGGCGGTCTCCAAAAGTCGTTTGGTCAAACAGACGCAACAAACCCTTGCGGCGTAAAACGGCGCCGGAAAGCCGCGAGGGAGACGAGGTCACGAGACCGATTCCAAAACCTTCGCGTTTAAGGCGTCGGATAATTTGAACGGCGCCCTTTTTAAAAACGAGACTTTTTCCGTAGGCCTTCGAGACGTGGCGGCAATAACTTTTGACGAGTCGGTTGTGACTGCTTCGAATGCCGTGGCGCTTTTTTAGGATGCTCACAATCTCCCGTATCGAAGGACCGATGAGCGAAGAAAATTCCTTTTTTGTCCCAACCACCAAGCGCTCGGACAAAAATTCCCGATAGGCCTGATACAAAGCGGGCATCGAATCCACGAGTGTTCCATCCATGTCGAAAAGCACCCAATATTTTTTAAGAGGCGGCATGGCGGCTTGTTTCAACGGATGAGATCCCAGCCAAGCGGTGTTCCCCGCGAGACGCGTTTCGCCGCTCTCCTGCCCCAAACTTTTCCCGCGTGCTTTGGCGCCAAACCAAACGCCGGCCTAATCGAACGGACGTTGTCCGGCGTCAAGCAATCTCCGGCAGCGATATCCCGGACCGCGTACAAAGAACGCCGGAACATGCGGCTTTTGGTTTCGGCCCGCGACGATCCCAGGCGATCGCCCCCTAAGGCCTTTTCCACGACACGCACCGAATCGATCATCCGCTTGAACTCCGCAGGCTCCAGGGAAAAAGCGCTGTCGGGACCGCCGGCGCGGCGCGACAAGGTCAGATGCTTCTCAACGAGGCAGGCCCCGAGAGACACCGCCGCCACGGCGATCTCCGTGCCCGTGGTGTGGTCCGAAAGACCGATTGGCAGGCGGAATCTCGCAGCCAGATACGAAATCGCCTTCAAATTCATGGATTCGGGAGGCGCCGGATACGCGCTCGAGCATTTGAGCAGCGCCAGTTGTGTGGCCCCGTGTTTGCGAGCGGCCGTAACGGCCTCGTTTATCTCGCGTTCGTTGGAAAGCCCCGTCGAAAGAATCATCGGTTTGCCGGTGCGCGCCATTTTTTCAATCAGGGGGATGTCGACGATCTCAAAGGAAGCGACCTTGTGTACCGGCACGCCGAGCGTTTCAAGAAAATCGACGGCCGTAGGATCAAACGCCGATGAAAAAAATTCGATCCCCAGACGATCGGCCAGCTTCTTAAGTTTTGGCTGCCACTCCCACGGCGTGTAGGCGCTTTTATACAAATCGTACAGCGTTCGTCCGTCCCACAGCGTGCCTCCACGAATGCGAAAATCTTTTTTATCGCAGTCGAGTGTGATGGTGTCGGCCGTGTAAGTCTGAAATTTTACGGCGTCCGCGCCCGCCGATTTTGCCGCACGAATGAGCGTGGCTGCCTCCTGGTATCGATGATGATGGTTGGCCGAGATTTCGGCGATGAAATAGGCCGGAAACCCCGCGCCGATTTTCCGATGGCCGATGCGAATCGTGGGCTGTGAAACTCCGCTCATTGGAGAGTCGCCTCCGGCGCCTGCACGAGAAACGGGCCGGCGGCCAGATAAGGAAGCCCGCCGTCCAAAAAAGCTCTCAAGGCGTCGTCAACGGAGCAGACAATCGGCTCTTCGTGCATGTTGAAACTCGTATTGATGACACTGGGGATCCCCGTGCGTTTGAAATAAGCGGAGAGCAGTCGATGGAAATCGGGACTTTCATCGGAATGAACAACTTGCGGCCTGGCGGTACCGTCCACATGAATGGACGCCGGGGAGACTCGTCGCATCTCGGGCGTGCAATCGTAAGTCATCGTCATGTAAGAAGCGGCCTTCTGCCCCGGCTTGTAATTCACATAACAGCGCTCGGCGTGCTCGGCAAGCGTCGCCGGCGCAAACGGCATAAACTCCGAGCGGTTCAAACGGTGATTCAACCATTGGTTCACGGCAGGGTCTTTGGCTGGATAAAGGATGCTTCGATGTCCGAGCGCTCTCGGTCCGAACTCCATGCGCCCGTTGAAACGCGCGACCACCTGGTCTTGTGCAAGAAGCTTGGCCGTCGTTTCGTGGATATCGGTCTCGCGCGTATAGCGCAGGCCGCTTTTGACTAAAGTTTCTCCGATTTCGTGCTCGGAGTACTCCGGCCCGAGGTACATGGTTTCGGTCGGTCCCGGCCGTTGGCCGGTCTCGCGGCTGTGTACGAGGCATGCGGCGCCCACGGACAATCCCCCATCTCCCATGTTGGGAAACACAAACATTTCACTGACATTCGACATCTCTTGAATACGCTGATTGAGCTTTACGTTGGCGAAAACGCCCCCCGCAACCGCGAGGCGCGTGGCGGCGCCGTCGAGATCGGCCACGCACGCAGTGACCACTTCCTCCAATCGCCTTTGAACCGCCGATGAAACATCTTCGCGTGAAAAACCCTTCACAAATTCACCGAGAGCCGGATTGTCGAGCTTGGGGACATAAATTCCTCCTTCCATTCTTCCGACAAAACGTCCCGTGGAGGCATCGTAGTCGACCAGGGTTTTCAGGGTCGCGTACGACGCCGATTTTTGGCAATAGGCCGCGAGGCCCAGCACTTTTCCCTCATGCCGCTCGGGCACGAAACCGAGCGCTTTCGTGACACTGCCGTAAAAATAGCCGAGCGAATCGATTGTTGGCGTGCGACGAAGCAGTTTCATCGCTCCCGCCTTTCCGCTCCAGAGAGTCGACGATCCGTCCTCGCCCCAACCATCGAGCGTCAAAATCAGCGATTCATCCCACCCGGAACCAAAGTAGGCGCTAGCCGCATGCGCTTCGTGATGCCCCACCACACGAAGGGGCCGGCCCAAGGCCGAAATTTCTTTCAAGAATCTGGGGGTCCGTTCACTGCAAACAAAATGCTCATGCTCTAGTCGCTTTTGCAGATAATCCAGCTGACGATCTCGGACCTCGTCCGGAAGTCTCGAAGCCATGATCTTTTTTTTCTTGTCCTCGAAATGCGCCGTGTCCGGCCTTATGTCCGCCGTCACCCCATGCGTGGCGATGAGATCGATGTCGTCAAGCCGAAGACCGCCGAGGCGAAGCACTTCCCGAATGGCGCCATGCGGAATGCCGCACCACTGCTTCACGCGGTTTAAACGCTCCTCGCTGACGGCGGCTACGAGCTTACCGTCGACAAGAAGCGCCGCCGAGGCGTCCGCTAAAAAAGCCACCCCCAAAATGTTCAATGAATATCCTTGTGCGCCCAATTGCGGGCCTTGTTATACGCCTTGCCGACCTCGTCCTCGAGCTTTGGAGAAAGGATCCGAAGCAGCTCTTTCCCCATGATCCGGTATTGTTTGCCAACCCGGGCCGTGCGAATCAGGCCCGTCTTGATCATTCGAGTCACGGTGCTAGAACTCACCTTGAGAAGCTTTTGTGTTTCCTCATGGGTATAAACTTCATTTTCTTTAATTTCCATGACACCTCTTTCTATTTATTTTGATGACGACGAGTCTATCATAAATAGTCATTAATAGTCAATAGTAGTCAGTAGAGGATATTTTTCAGAAATCCGGCATGTCGGCGCTAGCGAAGAAGGAGGGATCGTCCGTCTGCAAATAGACCTGATAGAGACTTTCAGAGGCTTCCGGAAGAGTCTCAAAGAATTCGCCTATGACCTTTATTAAAGGGATCTTCGTTTCAGAAATTCCCGTTCCGGTCTTCAAAGGCGATGAGAAATCGCCTTTTTTGACCGCCAAAAAGGCGGAATAACCGTCTATGAAATCCCGCGCGGTCAAACGGCCCCGGTTCTGTTCCGTCGGCACCGTTAAAAATATTCTTGAGCCGTGATCCGCCATGAGGACAATCGTGGCCCGGTCGTAAACACCCGCCTCTTTCATGGCTTCAAAAAGCCCCGCGAGCTTTTTATGCAGAGCCGCGATTTGGCCCAAATACAAAGGATATTTTCTCATGCGGCTGGAAACGGTATTGAACGCCGAAATAACCTCTTCATCGGGGCTTCCCGACTCCTCCCACTGGCCGGGCTTTAGCAACCCGCCGCCGGCATCATAGACATAGGAGGAGTGCGGGATCATCAGATGCGCAAAAAAGAAAGTGCCGTTCTTTTCGGCACGCAGGTCCTCTTTCATTTGCTCCAACACCCTGTCCGCCGCCAACGCACCCAGCATCACATCTTCATGGGTCCGCGAGCCCCCGGTGAAAAAACGAATTATTTTTTTGATGGGTTCGCTTTTGCCGCTTCCGATAAAATGGATAAAAAGAACGCGGATTTTTTCATGAATGCCCAGCGGCAAAGATTGAAGGTAACCGGTAGCGGTGGATTGATACGTGAAGCGTTTGTGAAAACTAAAATCCGCTGACCGGGAATAATCGGGATGCGTGCCCTGATAAATGTTGATCCGATAACCTTGACGGCTCATCTTTTCGAATAATTTATTCTTCAATAAGATCTTATCTTTGACGTCGGCCCTTCTCCTTGAGTAGATCTTCGCGTTTAAAACGGAGGGGATTGAGTCCAGCGTCGCGGTGTAGTTGCTGTAAGCTTTTTCATAAAGCGTGAAGCCTTCGTGACTGTAACGTCGGCGCAGATCCTCCCGAACGCGCGCCGAGACCGGCCCCACATCGGGAATTCCCGCGGGGCCGATATGCTCGTCAAGAATAATGAAAAAAATATCCGGCTTCCCGTTGGAGGGGCGCGCCGCTTCCGTGCCCGGCGAAAATGAATAAAGATGCCGGGGAAAAACAAGGCCCAGAAGAACCGCGCTCACAAGTGCCGCGGCCGCGCCTTGCATAAAAAAACGGCCCACGGCCTTTCTGGCTTTATAAAAGAGAAATAGAATGGCCCCAATCACCATTCCCATCGTAGCGTATCCGGCGGCCTTGTTGCCGGCAGCATTCTTCGCGAGCCCATAAAACCACTCGACAAATCCAAACGCCATATCGGTGACCAGGATTAAAAGAAACGCGTAGAGAAGCCACTCCACTTTAAGCGCCCGGCAGACCAGGAGAGATAAAAGAAGGAAGATAAAAATAAACAGCCAAAGAAATAACGCTTCGGGACGATAAAATGCGTAGCAGTTGCGGTTCAGATAATTAAGAACCAAAAGCAGTGAAATGAAGAGAGTGCTTAAAAAAGCCCTCATCCTAATGGCGCCTTAAAAAATAGAGCGTCCTCTGCGTTTGGGGGATCCGCGTCTTCCGGACGACCTCGAAAGTCCGGCCAAAGGCAGCTTCAAAATGATCCTCGTCATAATCGTGGAAAATATCATCGCGGTTCGCCAAAAGCTTCTGGCTCATCGAGTCCGATTTTGGGACGAACTCAATGATGAGCGCGGGCGCTATTTTAAAGAAGAAATCCGCAATAAAGGCCATCGAAACGTTATGGGTAATACGAAGATGGTGAATCAGCGCCAACGCCATCACGAGATCCGGTCTCACGCGCTTAAAAAAGGCCTCGCGCTCGTTTCCGCTCCAACCCAGATCCTGCGGTGGATTGGTCAGGTCTATGACCAGCGGAAGCATGTGTTTGTCACACTCCCGCTTGGAACCAAGATAATTTTCTTCAACACAATAGGGATCCGAATCCACCGAGACGGAAAGGACGCCCTTTTTCGAGAAAATCCGCGAGAATTTTCCATTGTTACCGCCGAGATCCAGCATTTGATTCACGCCGCCGGTTTCGGTCGCCCACGCCTCGATCTGACGCCTCTTAAACTCTTCGGCTTCCTTTGAATAGTGACTGCACTCGGCATAATAATTTCCGAAGGCCGTGCGTTGCTTTCTTAAATGAAGGCTGTTCACAAAAGACAAAAGACTCCGGACAACGGAAGTCATTTGCGTCTTTGAGAACTTGAACGAGGCCGGCCGCCTCCGGTGGGCCGTCCCACCGCCCGGGGTGCGGTTAAACTTCTCCTGGCTGAGCGCATGTAAATGAATGTGAACAAGATACCCGAGATGAAAACGCGTGCTAAAGGGCAGGCGGCGGCTGCAATCGCTTAGGCGAATCCCCGAAAGGTCTACGCTCAAATATTTATTAAAATCCGGTTTTCCATGAATCATCAAAACAAGCGGCGCCAAAAACATCTCACAAAATTGCCGGTACGCAAACCAGGGTCTTTCTTTAAACTCCTCAAATGACAAGGTATCCATCAAGATCGGCGAGCCGTCTTTCCACTGAATATTGAAGGGGCTGGCATCCTTCAAGCTCATCCCATGCTCTATGGCCAAAAGCTGGATTTGAAGCGTGAGGATGGCTGCATCCTTCAGCTGGGAAAAGCACCACTCATAAGGATAGGTGACTAGGGGGATCTGTTCGGGAACAATGAGCTTATAAAAGCCTGCGTCGGAGTGCGCGGCTTCTTCATGAGAAACGAGCCACCGATTCTGGATCAGCTTTTCATAGAGGCCTGAAGACAAAAGCAAATCGTAGTCACGCTGTCCATGGGGCGTGATCGCCCGCTTAACCACGCTCCCTTCCCGAAAAACAAATCCGGCGGGGTCGCGAAAAGAAGAGCCCAAAGCGCTTTGGGAACTCATACGCTCTATTTCTTACCGTTTTGATCCGGCGGCCCGGACTTACGAAGGAAGAACGATTTGATCTTGAGCCAGTAGGCTTTGACCGCGAAAAAGCCGGCCGCGATTCCACCGATGATGATTTGAAGGATGAGGCTCCCGGAGCCGGGATCCAGATAGGCAAAAAACAAAATTTTCATTGTTTTAGTCTACTAATTCGCCGACCGGAAATCAAGTCTCCCATCCGTTTAACTTAAATAAGAGATAGCCGGGTTTTTCCTCGACAACCGCGTAGCGACCCCTGAGGTATTCCAAAAACTCAGGAACCCGATCGAGTTCCTCCCTGGAGGACGCGACAAAATAAGCGGCGCCTTTTTTCCGCAGCTTTTCAAAACTCCCAATAAGCGTTTCACCCGGTTCCGGAACCAACCCGAAGGACCAGCCCTTGCGGTCGGTATAATACAACTGGATGGCGCTTGTCCCGTGGGAGGCCACGACGAGACTGTCCTTAGGGGTCAAACGCTCGACGGCGCTCCCCGCCTCGAGAATGGAATAAAATTTCGGCGGAATGAAATAAAGGCCTCGATAAAAATAAAGAAGGCTCGCCATTTCACAAATAAGGATCAGGGTTAAAGTCAGTCGATTCCTCAACAAACGCCCGACGGAAGCATGCGCGAAGAGCCGTCTGGCCCCTTTGCCCACAAGAATCGCACAGGCCGGAATAAAAGGCGCCTGGTAATAGGAGTGCTGAATCGCGGCTCTCAAAAAAACGAGCATAAAAAGAACGACGCTCCAAAACCAGATTTGCACAAAAGCGTCCGCTTTTGTTTTTACTCTTTGCAAAAGCCCCGCAAGAAAAAAAATGATCCCTAACGGCGTGAGAATATGAACGAGAAACACCTTGCTCAAGATTTTCACATAAGGCCAGTGGAAGAGAACCCTCCAGTAGCTCATGCCTTCCCCGGCGCGGTGCACCGCATAATGATACGACGAATAAGCCAGCTCCTGCGTCTGTCCGGCCCGCCACATCGCCAGCCACCACAACCCCGCCGATAAAGAGACGGCGAGATACGCATAATTTTTTGGATCTCTGAATATTTTTTTGCCTTCAACCCGGAGGCCCAGAAAAAGGAGCGGGATAAAAAGATAAAGGCTGTAAAGCTTGCTCCCGATGGCAACGAATAGGCAGAGCGCCGAAAGAATAAAAAATCGCTTCTTACGCGTCTCCTGATAAAAATAATAGGCGGCCAGAGTGCCCGTGGACGCGAAGATCAGAATCTCCTCCGGCTGGACAGCCCGGCTGAGCGCCAAATGCAGGGGCGAGACGGCCGCAAAAAGAAGGGTTGCGAGAGCCGTTCTTTTATCGTATAAGCGCTTGGTGAGAAAATATAAAATGATAAGCGTGCCCATGGAGAACAGCACTGAGACCCCGCGCGCGACCCATTCCCGAACCCCGCCGGCCAACGCATAGCCGATGGCTGCCAGGTACGCGGCAAATGGCATCTCGAGATTAAAAAGAGACGGCCCGGCACCGTTTTCGTTTATCTCGGGATAAAAGAAATTAAAACCGTGTTGATAAAAATTGCGCGCGACGGAAGCGCCGACGGCCTGGCGGCCGATGCTGTTGTAGGGTTCAAAAAAAGGGAGATTAAGACGGGTGAGTCTTAAAGCCAGCGCGAGGACGATTAAAAGAAAAATGCACGCGGCGCGATCATAGAAGACTTTTGTAGTAGTCAATGACCCTCTTAAGTCCTTCACGATAGGAAACTTGCGCTTGATAACCCAGGAGCTTCCGAGCCTTGGCCAAATCCGGGACTCTTCTTGAAATCTCCTGGTAAGTACCGAAAATCTTTTTCATGGGAATAAACTTTAATCTGAGAGGCCGCTTAACGCCTGAAAGCTTATGGATCAGCTTCGCGGTCTCAAGAACGCTGACCTCTTCGTCATTCCCGATATTGATGATCTCCCCAACGGCTTTGGGACTGTCCATCGCCAAAAGCGTTCCCCGTACCGTGTCGTCAACATGGCCCATGCTGCGCGTCTGGGACCCATCGCCATGAATCGTGACCGGCGCGCCTTCCAAAATGGCTTTCGTGAACATAGGAATCGGGCCACCGCTCCAACCCGAGCTCGACCGCTCGCTGAACACCCCGAAATACCTTAAAACCACCACGGGAACGCCGAAATCCTTGTAATAACTCAAGGCGATCTGCTCCGAGTAAAGCTTTGAAATGGCGTAAGACCAGCGTTTGGCTGTTGATGGTCCGATCACACAGTTGCCGTCCTCGCGAAACGGCAGGTCCAGCGACGTTCCATAAACGTCGGAGGTTGAAAAAATGACGACCTTCGCCTTCCGCAACCGGCCCAGCTTCAGCACGTTTTCGGTGCCGAGCGTATTGACGGTCAGCGTCGGCCACGCGGGTTGGCCCTCCCCCACTTTCTTGATCGAGGCAGTGTGCAGGATGATGTCGGCCCGCCTCCCCTTGGATTTCAGGGTGTCAAAGTCCCTCACATCCGCTTTATAAAATTTGAAATCCCGGTTCTTCAGATGATTCTGAATATTTTTGATCTTACCGTAGGAGAGATTATCCACACCAATGACTTTTTCGCCGCGCGCAAGAAGTTCATCCAAAAGATGAGACCCGATGCACCCGCACACGCCTGTGATAAGAATCGTTCTTCTTTTCATGAGATAAAATGTCCTGTTATTCTTTTCTGGCCAAAAAGGACAAGCCGTAAGAACCGAGCGCTAAAAGAGCCAGAAAGCGTATGCCCGTGATCAGCGATAAATATTCGACAAAGCCCCCGAGCACCGCCCCCAGAAGATTGGATCCAAAAGAATTTGAAATATTGGTCGTTTTTTTGAAAGAGACCGCAAAGACGATGGCGGCAAAAAAAACCGGCAGAAGCACGATCCCGACGGACAGCGCAAGCTTCCAAAAAAGCGAGAGTGCTGATAAATTTGACAGGTGAAAAAAATAACTGAAAAGAAGCGAAACGGCCAAGAAAATGTACGCCGGCAAGGTGCGGTTGATCTTAAACACTCGGACGGCATAATTTCCCAGAAGGATCAGAATCATGATGCCGGAGAAGACCACCGTGTTGACGATCCATGTCGTTCCGAACACCAGCGCAAGCTCCGTGATCGCTTTGGTCTCAAGAAGCAAAAAGGCTGTCCCCAAGAAGAAAAAATGCCACTCGATCGAACGACCGGTATGCAAATACTTTTTTGTGAATCCCCACGCAATCCCAAGCAGCACGATGATGATGGCCCAATAAGCCGCCGGAATGCTTCGTGTCTTCATGTAAAGGAAAGGCCAGTCGTCCGTCGAAGGAATGACACGGGTCGTATCGTCATATTTTAATTCCTTGGATGGAATGTATTTCGCCCAATAAGGATTTTTGGACAAGTGCTCCCGCGAGACGCCCTCCCCGCTAATTAACACCATCTTACCCGCGTTGAAAGCAATCGGCGGCGTTTCAAACACGTTTTGCAGCATCGTATAAAAGCGCTGCCCAATCCATATTTTCATCGCATCCCCGGCAAACGTGATGAAAACGATCCCGCCCGGCTTGAGAAGCGCTTTGGCGTCCTCAAGGCTTTCTTGGGTATAAACGTAGTTGTCCAGCCGCAAATTGGAGAAGCTGGAAAACTGCGTATGAGAATCCAAAAGCCCAAAAACAACAAGGTCGTATTTTTTATTTGTCTTTTTAAAGAACGACCGCGCATCGTCGTTGATCGCGCGGACCTTCGGAGAGTCATAGGGATGCTCCGGATGAACCTCTTTTCCAATTTTAAGAATCATCGGATCGATTTCGACCGCGTCGATCTCTTCGGCGCCCATCCGAAGCGCCGCGGCCACATCGGGACCCATGCCCGCCCCTACGATTAAAACCGTGCGGATCGGCCGCATACGATAAGGAAGCTCGAAAACTTCTTTTCCGACCATTTGCTCATCATCGAAATGCCTCCGCGCAAAATCGTCCGAGTAGTCAAGGCTCGTCTGGTGGCTATCCTCATTGACGCGGAGAGAATAACCGGCAAAAACTTCTTTTTGGTCTTGTTTGGAAATAATACTCACGGGATTCAGTGAAATTTTATAATAAGGCGACCAAAAAGTTTTTTGCGGATCGTGAAGCGCCGCCAGAAACGCGAGAAACGCGATGCTGACCAGCGCCATGACCACCAGCTGCTTCAGATTATTCCTTAAAAACCAAAGAGACGCGGTCAAAACGATCGCAAACCACACAAGAGGAGGGGTGGAGAAATAGGAAGTCAATGTAAATGCCCATATTCCGCATAAACTGCCGAGAATATCAATCGAATAACCTTTGAGCGGAGGAAATTTAGATAAAAACCGTCCCAACATCATTCCGAGCGTCATAAAAAGACGCGTATTCCAAACGAAAATAAATACGAAGATCGCGACAAAGACAATGAGCGCGATCACCTGTGTGAAAAACGTATTGGCCCTGCCAATGCCCCAAATAAAATCGACAGCACCGGCCGGATTCAAAAAAACCAAACGCGGCCCGAGAAATGCGACGATGACCGCAAAGAGCGAGAACCAAAAAGGAAATGAGTAGAACCGGTGCTTGTGTTTCTGATTGGCCATGGCCGCGCCAAGGCCGATACCAAGAAAACAGGAGATGAGCGGCACGTTTTTAAAATAGGCAAACACGCGCATCTCTACCGAAAGCCAGCGAATCACGAGAAGCTCCGCAAAAAGAGCGATGGCGCTGATGAGGAACAGATCGAAGGGCCTGACCTGAGAAAAACGGACCTCCTCACTGCCCTTCACGTCCAAAAAACGCTCGATTGGCTCCCAAAATGTCAGTCTCACAACGCCAAACACGCAAAGAAGTACCGCGATCAGCATTCCCGATGAGCGGAGGTCTTTCAGCCAAAACAAGATCTCGTCATTTAATTTTTTATCGCTCCGCAGCGCATGATGCAACATTTCGATGACGCTGCCGCTCGTAACGAAAAAGCTGAAAGCGCCTATGAACAGACCCAGACCTATCAGGAAAAAAAAAGTTTTTTTATTCTGCATATTCGAAGTAGTTTACATTAAAACACTGGCTTGTCCAACGATTTTAAAACCTTCGCGATCCGAATAGCGGCCTTCCCGTCCCACAGACGGGGAACCCCAGTCTTTTTCCAACGCCCCGAAAGCGCCCGGCGGACTCCGCTCAGGATCAGCCCGATATCATTGCCGACCAGAACATTGCTTCCGGTTTCAATCGTCGCCGGGCGCTCGGTATTGACACGCATCGTCAAGCAAGGAACTTGCAGGAAAGTCGTTTCTTCCTGAATTCCGCCGGAATCCGTCAGCACAAAACGGGCCCCCTGGACCAACCTCAGGAAATCCGTGTAACCCAAAGGGTCCGTCATTTTAAGATTTTTTAATTTTCGAAAATCACCGCGCAAGCCGTGTGCATCGATGCGCGCCCGGGTTCTGGGATGCACCGGAAAAACAATCAAAGTTTTTTGAGCGACGGCTCTGAGAATCCGCCAAGTCTCGCGTAGCGAGGCGGCGTCATCGACGTTGTTGGGACGATGAAGTGTCACGACCCCGTAGGCCTTTCCCGCGAGGCCAAGCCGTTTCAAAATGTCCGAGCCGCGTATCGCGCCCAAGCTTGAAACCAGGCTGTCTATCATCACATTGCCGACGTGAAAAACCTTGCCGCGCGCGACCCCTTCCCTTTTCAGATTTCGAAGGCCGCTGTCTTCACTCACAAAAAGAAAATCCGAAAGGCGGTCGGTCACGACGCGGTTTATTTCCTCGGGCATGCCGCGGTCGAAGCTCCGCAGTCCCGCTTCCACATGGGCAATCTTGATTTGCAGCTTGACGGCGGCGAGCGCGCAAGCCATCGAAGAGTTTACGTCGCCGACCACCACCACCCAGTCGGGGCGGTGTTTGGTCAAGACATTTTCGAATGCCGACAGGATTCGCCCCGTTTGAACCGCATGCGTTCCGGAACCGACATTCAAATAAACATCGGGCTTAGGGATAGCCAAATCCTTAAAAAAAACATCCGACATTTGGAAATCATAGTGCTGCCCCGTATGCACCAGTATCGTTTCAACGTGCGGGGCCTGTTTCAATGCCTTAAGAAGCGGGGCTATCTTGATGAAATTGGGACGGGCGCCCGCCACAAGCATTATCTTGATTTTTCTACGGCTCATAGAAAAGGCGCGTTTCCGCCGGTCACCATGATTTTTTGTCCGGTCGTAAACGAGGCGAGGTTCGAAGCCAGGCACACAACGGCTTTTGCCGCATCCGCCGAAGAGGCGTGTCTCTTCATGGGCGTGTCATTCTTCATGCCTTCAAGAAACACCTTCGGCACATGTCTCGACAGATCCGTCTCCACCAGGCTCGAGACCACCAGATTCACCGTGATGTTCGACGCAGCCAGTTCGACGGCGAGACTGCGGGTGAGGCCGACCAAAGCGCTCTTCGCGACAACATACTTCGTCTGCTGAGGCGGAGGGATCTCCGTAAATACCGTTGAAAGATTGATGATTCTCCCCCAACCGTTCTTTTGGAAGTGAGGAATCACTTCCTGGCACAGGTTGAACGCGCCTTTGACAACAATGTCGACGTCTCTTTGAATCTGTTCCCACTGAAGCTCCTGAAATGGGATCGGGACGGCGTCTCCCACCGCGTTATTCACCAAGACGTCGATGCGCCCGAATTTTTTTAAAACCTCGGCCACCATCTTCTTCACCTCGTTCCGATCCGAGACATCGGCTCGCACCGCAAACGCCTGGCCGCCGCTTTTCTTGATCTCATCCGCCACGGCCTTTGCCTCCGCCTCGCCTTGAAAATAGTTGACCGCGACTTTCGCGCCGTGCAGCGAAAAGAGTTTCGCCGTCGTCTCCCCGATGCCCCGGCTGGCGCCCGTGATTAACACCACTTTTCCTTCCAAACCAAGCCCAGTCTCGCTTTTCTTCAAGGCTTCAATAGACGGCATCCTGGCCGGCGGTTCATTGACTTTAGCGTTTATTTTACCCATCGCGATGGCTTCTCCTTCACTTTCCTTAGAGTGAATCGTTATTTTTCCGGACACGGTCGACGTGGACTCTGATTTAAAATCCACCAGGCCCGCGAACTCATACCGACGGTCCCAATCAAACGGCTTTTTAAATTCACAGCTAAAATCCATGAATGTTGCGTAGCGCCCGGGCATGCGCATCCCTACCCAGGTCGAGAAAAGAGACAGGGCTAAAAAAGACGCCGGGTCGGCTTGCGTCAACGGCCGCTGGGCCAGCAAGGCCCGCAGCCGAGCCGCGTGCGCCTGAAGCAGACGAAAGCCAAAATTCTCACGATCTCCTTTTTGAATTCCTTCAAAAAAAAGATCCGCCTCGGTCAAGCGGTCCAAAACGAGACATCCGGCTTTCGCCGGGCTTGCCGCGCCGGCGTGATTGTCCGCCGGCTCTTTCTCATGGGACACGGTCATCTGGCCCGTCGTCAGCACGGCGCCGGTCTCCGAGTTCTTAACGCTAAATTCAAATAAAATCGGAGCGGCCGCTCCCGCTTCATTCTTCACGCGGGTAACCGCCATGGTCAGCCGGTCGCCGGCAAATGCGGGCTTGAGGAACCGTCCGCTGATCTTCTTAAGCCCATACGGCTTAGGGCCGCGAGGGAAAAGAAAAGACAAATACATGAGAGGCAGCATGCCATGCGCGACTCTCCGGCGATACATGGATCTTCGCGCAAAGGCGGCATCCGTATGAAGAGCGCTTTTATCTCCGCTCAAGGAAGCAAAACCATCGACCATGGCTTCTGTCAGCTCAATCTCCAGTGAATCCGGCATTTCAGATTCCGATCAATTTCACCGTCTTGGGAAGCGGATACAGCGTCTTTGTTTCCCGGCAAAAAGTTCCAGTTTTGCTATCGTAAATAAAATCAGTTGATTTCCAGAACTCGAAACACGGCTTGTTCTTGGGCGTCTGTTTATAAGGCGCTGTGAGCTCTTCCGAGCCCCAAGCCTGTGCGATCTGGGACGCCCAGTGAAGCATCGTCTTCTCGGCACCGCGGCCGATCACGCGACAACTCAGTACAAAATCCACAATACGGCTCTTTTTGGGTTCGCGCTCGAGGCTCAAGAGGCCTACGAGACCCGCATCTCCGAATTTATCCGCCACGCGGAATGTAACGACCATTCGGTCGCGATGACGTGCCCACTCTCCAAGCTCCGCTTCCGTCATGCGGCGCGTCGAAAGGTTCATCTGGTTCGTTTTGTTTAGAAGCTGTGCGGTCCTCTGCAGATTAGTCGCTTTCAATTCTTCTGACGTGATCCGGATGTCAAGCGACTCAAGCCACTCCTCGAGCGATCGGGCGCTGTTTTTCAATTCCCCCCGCGCGCGTTCCGAGACATACATCTGGGTCCTGTGCGCGTCCTCGGCGCTCAACGCGGCCGTATTAAAGGAAGAAAGTCCGAGCAGTGCTTTTTTATAAAGCATCGTGTCCTCAGGCCATTCGGGCACTTCCACTTCCGGCAGCGCCTGACGAATGGCCAGTCTCTCTTGCGGGCTATCGTCAATAAAAACGACGGAATCAAGACTCAGGTTCAACCGGGCCGTCAGATCCGCGAGATTTTGCACCTTGTCGCGCCAATTGATCATCCACCCCGCGAAATCCTCAAGCTTCAGCCGCATCTCCGGATGCTTTCGGATGGCTTCGAGCGCTACGGACTCTTCGTTTTTACTGACAATCCCGAGGAGCACGCCGCGCCGCGTCAACGATTTGAGCGCCGACTGAAAATCAGCGTAGGCCTCGCCTAGAGGATCGTGCCCGCCGATTCTTAAATTTTCCCAGCCGTCCTCCCCCACCGTTCCGCCCCACAGGGTGTCGTCTAAATCCAGCACAATCATTTTTTTCGAAGCGCCGTTCAAAATCCTGAGGGCCGCCCTAAAGTCACGGCTTGCCTGGGCGAACACTTCGTTGTTGAAAGGAATTTTCCCCAAATACCATAATTTCGGATTGAATGCGTCCCGAACGGCGGTCCAGCGCTGAGAGTCAAAGAAAATAATCCGGGGCTCATCCTGCAAGCACTCCGATAAAAGAACATTCATCCGCATCAGAGCATAAGCGGTTCCTCCGGAGGGTTTCATTTCGAGCATGCCGAAAATTTTTTCGTCGGGCGGCCGCACCCAAGTCGGAACGAACACAAAGCGCACTTTGTCCAAAAGTTTTTTTAAAAGCGAGGCGTATTCCCGGACTTCATCGTCCAGGCGCTTCATCGGGACCTCCTCATAGGCCTGGATCGCGCGGTAAGCGTCAATCACCGCTTCGCCTTGAGTCCATACCACCGCAAAATCAGGCTTGTCGCGCCACAGCGAGGCGTCGACCCCCAAGAGAACCGGCTTCACCTGGCCGTAGGGAGCGACCTGGATCTCGACGCGTGGCTGCTCGGAATCGTTTCTCATAAGCGCCGCGAGGTTCTCCAAATTGAAGCTGGAGACAAGGACCCCTCGTAAGCTCATGGCGCCACGCGGTTCAGTTTTTTGTCCAGCAAGTTTTTCGTGTAATCCACAAGCGTGCCTATTTTCTTAAACGGACTTTCCTTTAAAGACATCGATTCCTGGTCGACCAACACGAGGTTCACGCCGAAGGCCTCCTCCACCCTGCGCTCGACCGCGACGATCAGGTTCACAAGGCCAAGAGAATCCAAGGCGCTTTGATCGCCCATCAAAGCCGTCTCCGGAGACTTGGTAAGGCGCTGCGCCGGCAAAAGAAGCCCGTTCACGTCGTCAATGGCGGAGAAAATCGTTCTTTCGACACGGTTTCTATCAGGCAAAGGAGGCCGCTCCGTTTTTTAGCTGTTTATAACGCTCCGCAAACTCGTCCGATCTGGCTATTCTATACCGTTTTTTAAAAAGAAGAATCGTATTTTTTATGCCCGCGAGCTTAAGCTTGGCTGGCTTCCGGAGATTCGGATGCACGCTTAAAGCTTCGGGAATCCCGTCGGACAAATCACAAAATTCTATCAAGTGGAACAAATACGGAAAATGCTCCCGGCGCATGAGCGCGATGTCAAACCGGCGGTACGCGGACCCTAAGGTCAGATGAAAATTGTGATAAAACGGGAGTCCGAAGGGCGATCTTGGCAGGGGGATTTCGAGCAATTTTCGTCTCGGCCCCGCCGACAAATGATCGTGGGTGTCCGGAAAATAAGGTTTTTGCGGCGTGGCGCGGATCCCCCCGTCATAGCCGCTGCGGGCGCCTCCGCGGCTAAAAGCCCGGTGGTACCATTTCATGGCCGGGCCGAGCAGCGAGTAAAACGCGGAAGAATCGTATTCAAACGAAAGCGACTCGAGCACGTTGAGAAGGCGCGCGTTCATGGAAAAACTGGGCGAGCGGAAACCCACCGGCTTTTTTCCCGTGACCCGCTCAACCGCTTCCGAGCAGGCCCGGATTTCGTCTTCCATTTGAGCCGCGGTGCATTCGGACAGGCCGTAGGGATGGGAATAAGAGTGGTTCGCAATCTCATGGCCGGATGAGAATGCCTGGCGAATGAGTCCGGCGGCTTGTTTGGACCGATCCAGCTCCGATCCCACACAAAAAAAAGTGGCCGGGATGCCGCAGGCTTTAAAAATCGAAAGTGCGCGCTCCATGGCCACCCGATAAAACGAGTCCAGTTGATCGCCGTCAAATTTCCCTTCGCAGCCCCAAAATTTAAGCAACATGGAGGGAGAGTCAATGTCCACGTGGATCAGCACAGTTTTTTCGATTCCGGCGCCGGTCATAACGAGACATCCAATAAAAAAAAACCGGGACCGGTATAGTCCGCTTCGCGGATGACGGCCCCGTAGGAATTAAAAAATAAAAGCGACGCTTGGTTGTCTTTTCGAATGATGAATTGAATTTTTGAGAATCCCTCCCGCCGAAAAACAGCCATCACGCGCCCAAACATCAGATGGGGCACCTTTTTCCCCGACGCGGCATCTCGGTGCGAGGAAAAGGCGGGCTCCACTCCGAACGACAGAAGTTCCCCGACGCCCTTGCCCTGGTTTTGAACACGCCGCGACAGGGTCTTCAGAGCTTCAAGAATGATCTTTATCCTGGATGGCCTAACCGCCAGGCAAGCGGCAAGGATTGCGGATAAATAAAAAAAATGAGCCTTCTTGCCCCGCTCCATAAACGTATAGGGTTCCTTCGTGTAGGCGGCAAAACCGACAAACCGCCCGTCATGCGAATAAAGGTCGCAAGCGATCAAACCTTCGCGCACGAGATGGTTGTAATAAAATCCTTCCATAAAAAGCCGCCCCAATTTTGCGATGGGACTTTCGGGAAGAAGAGCGTTGTGAAGCGAGGCCGCGGCGCGGCGGTGCGCCGGATTCGCAGGATCGAGCGCGACGATCACCCCACCACCTCTTTTCTTCTGTCGCCATTATTTCCCCAACACCTCTTGGCGACAGAAGGATTTGCCAAAGGCAAATCCAATGATTCAGGGAATCTTAAAAGAGGTGGTGGGGTCACAGCGAGTCGCGGCCTTCCAATAGCGGCCGGATCCTCAAAACAAAAATCCTTCGGACAAACTCAAGGCACAAAAGCGAAAATAGCAACCGGCTGGCGGCCACGACTTTCCCCCAGGGCAGCCAGCGGTCCATGACATCGTGGAGACTTGGCCGCGACAGAAAAAACGAGGGATCAAGCGGCATCAAAAGCCCGAGGTTCAAAGTTTGTTTGTCCAAATTAAATAAAAAAAGAAGCGCTATCAACGCCCACGTGAACGCCGGCTTCCAGGGCTCCCCTTTCGCCTGGAGGATCACAAAAAAAGGCAGCACCCACATGAAATAGTGCGCCAGGGTCTGAGACGCCGCGTAAAAAAATAAAAGTACGGCCGTCGACACCCACACCACGAGCTCGGTTCTCCGGGCTGCGTCCATCGTGCCCAGCGCGGAACGCGAAAGGCGAGAAAGTTTGAAAAGGAGCCCGCCGTAAAAAACCCCAAAAACGGCTTTCATAACGAGCGTGAACGCAACGGCTGAATGCCCGGTCAGGCTCTGGAGGACCGCCTTATTCAGCACGGGTGAAACATAAGCGTATATCACGTAACCGTGGGAACTCACATAAAGCGGCGCGAAAACCGCGCCGAACGTGAGAAGCGCCACCGCACTCAAGCGTGCCCGCTCTGGCCAATCACGCCCGAGCGCCATGAACACCGGCGCGAACAAAACCCATGGGAAATTATCCATCAAGCAAAGCAGCCCGAAAAAAAAAGCCGCCCAGGTTTTACGGTTTTGCTGGACCATAAAAATGAAAATCCACACGGCCAGCGCCGGGTAAATTCGGTAGGTTCCGAAGATGTAGACCGAAAAAATGAGGACGGGGCTCCAAAGCCAGAAAAAAAGCGCCCGCCGCCGTTCGCGGGCGGAGTCTTTAAAAATCATCGAGATGAACAAAACACACAACCCGTCCGCGAGAAGATACGGCAACTTCATCATGAAAACGAACTGAAGTCTCTGCCGCAGCGAAAAAGGTTCCAGATAATCGCCAATCGACCCCGCGAGCCGCTCGTACATGAGCGTATGCGCGTGCGTCATAAAGAAGTCAAAACCGGGGTTAAGAGCGTGGAGAAACCATTGGGCAGAGCCCGTCAAATAATAGACCAGCGGCGCGTAATAAGCATACCCCTCCTTCGCGAGGTAATGGCCGCCGAAATAACCGTAAATATCCCAGACGCCCGCCGAACTGAAAAAATACGGAAAATAATTGGTAAAAAGAAGGTCGCTGTGCATCGTGACCGGCATCAGGAGAAGCCGCAAAAAAAGCGCCCCTAAAAAAATCATTTCGCTTTCTTGACAGCCTTCACGACAAAAAGAAGCGCGAAACGGTCGGGGATGGCGCACGCCATGCGGTAGCGGACGGCTTGAGGCAACAAGCTCAAACACAGATTCACGCATTGGACCGCTTTTCTGGCAAGCGACGGGTTTTTGCGGATGTCGCTTAAAATCGCTTCGGGCATCGAATAGGCGGGCACATAATCGACCCACTCCGCGGTAAACCCCGCCTTGTCCAGATCGTCGAGCAGGGGTCCGAGATAATAACGCCTGACATGGTGCACCCCGTCCGCCCTCATGTTGGGCTGGCCGAGATAAAGAACCCCGCCCGGCTTTAGAATATTGTGGATCTCGGCAAGGGTTTTGTTGGGGTGGTGAAGATGCTCCAACACCTCAAAGCAAAAAGCGGCGTCGTAGGTTCCCTCGGGGATGGGAAATCTTTGTTCGACATCGCCGAAGATCGTGCCGTATCCTTTTTCTTTCGCGGCCTGGATGCCCGACTCGCTGATATCGAGGATATCGGCAGCCGCCACGCCCAAATAGCGTAAAAATTGCCCGTTCCCGCCGGCCACATCGAGTATCTTCCATCCGTCTTTAATTTCGATGCGGTGACGGACCCCCCGGTAAAGCCGCTCGTAGTAAGCGCGCCGCACGCGCTCATCCTCTTGTCCGGTCCAATAGTCTTTGTAGATCTCCGTCGCACGCTGCCCTGAAGCGGTCATTTCGTCTCGGGTCGGAAATGATTCGCTAACTGGATCAGAAAATACGCCGTAGTCATCATCATTAGGGGTTCCAGAGGATACCGGTATTTCCGGTCCGGATTGATGATCATATGCTGAGCAAGCCAGAAGAATACACAAGCTCCTAGGACATACAGGGACGACCGGGTGGGCGGCGAAAGTTTTTTTCGTCTCACAAAAAGAAGAATAACCGAAAAAACGGAACAAAAGAAGAGGGCATAATAAAACATGTAAGCGCTTTCTTCAAAGAAATCCCTGAGGATTTGAGGCAGCGGCCGAGCGGGATCAAAGGAGCCTGGGTAATACTGAAACCATATCGGCCACACGCCGGCGCGGTTCCAGCACATGAAGTATAAGATTCTGGCGCTCCCCAAAAGCATAAACTCTTTCGGATGGTGCAGGATCCAACGCCGCAATTCACGATAACAGAGCAGACTGTACCGTCCGGGATTCTCGGTTTTTTGCGCCCTGGCAAGCTCTTCCGAGTAGCCCGGTTCCCCGGGCAACGGGACATGCCCGTTTCCCTCAGGCGTCGCGGAAAAATTGCAGGTCTGATACATGTAATGACCCACGTCCGTCGTGTAGGGAGTGATCACGCCGTAGTAGTGGTAATTCCGGAGAAGCCATGGCAAATTCACCAGCTGCATCATCAAAGCGACTCCGATGAAGCTCAAGACTATTTTTTTCCAAGAGCGCCTCATAAGAAAGGCGGCCAGCGCCACGACGAACGGCATAAAAACGGCGTTCGTCCGCGTCATGGCCGCGTATCCGAAAATCAGGCCGTACCAAAAAATCGCCCCGCGTACACGATGTCCTTTTAATTCCCTCAACAGTAGATAGAGCCCTAGGTACCAAAGCGGCAAAAAAAGATGTTCATCAGTCATGAGCGTCACGCTGAAAATGGAGATCGGGTACACCGTAAAAAGAAACGCCGACAAAAGACCCGCCTTCTCCGAAAAGATCAGCTTCGCCATCGCATACACGAGATAAGCCGTGGCGAGATAAAGACAGAGATTGGCCGCATACGCGGCCCATAAATGGACGCCGAAGATCTTGTAGATCAGGCCCAGAAACATCGGATAACCGATCGGCCGGCGTCCGGATGGTAATCCGCTGGCCCCCATAAACCAGACTCCTTTGGTGAGATCAATGGCATGCACATTGATGTGGTCGCTCTCCAGCATGTGCCCCTCTCTCCACGCGGTCGCGGGTACGTAACTGCAGAACTGGATCCACCCTATCCGTAGAAACAACCCAAACAAAAGAATGGCAACCAAGAGAAAGCCCGTCGGGACCGCCGGAAGCTTGAGATTTTTTAGAGGTTTTTTTAAAAACCAAACAAGGAACAAAATACCGGCAAGCCACGCCGTAAAATGATTGGTCTTAAAATAGGCGAAAAAATACTGGAAGAGATGGATCGGGTTAGCCATCAGAAAAAATACGCCGTCTACGCCTGGAAAAAGACATTGGTGGAAAGCGGCTTCAGCTCTTCGAGGTACTGTTTGGCCCAAGCAATCGTCTCATCAAGCCCCTCCTCAAGGTTAATGCAGGGTTTCCAGTCGAGCTCCAAGCGGATTTTTTTTGAATCGATCAAGTACTGGGAATCTTGCCCCAAGCGATCCGGCGCCATTTCCACAACCTCCTCAAACCGTTTGCCGATCCGGTCCGTGACTTTATTCACAAGGTCGCGGATGGAAATTCCGGCGTCGGGACCGATGTTGTAGCAATCGCCCGGTTTGGCCTTATGCAAAATAAGATACAGCGCATGTGCCAGATCCTGCGCGTGAATATAGGATTTGACGGCCCTTCCGCCTCCCTGAAGCGGGATCTTCCGGTTCAAGAGACACGCGAGAATAGCGCGGGGAATGATCCGGTAGAGTTGCTGACCGGACCCATACGCATTCGTAGGCCACACGATGTTCATCGGGAATTCACGGACGCGGTGAATGGCTTTTAGATGCATGTCTCCCGCCACTTTTGAAACCGCGTAAGGGCTCGAAGGCTTCGCTTCGGCCGTTTCAGAGACCGGTTTCGACACGGATCCATAAATCTCGGAACTTCCGATCTGGAGCCAGCGTTTAAGCCATTTTTTGCCGATCAATTGATCCGTGATTCTCGCAAGGGCCACGGTGTTGGTTTCATAAAACCGCGTCGCGTACTTCCAGCTTGAAGCGACGTCGGCGGCCAGCGCCGCGAAATTGATGATATACTCCGGCTGCTTTTCTTCCAAGAGCTCCATCAGGCGGTCGTTCTCGAACACCATATGAACCTGGTGATATTCATAGCGATCGTCCGCGATGCCGCGATGCAGCGAAAAAGCGTCCGATTTTTCGGGGTTGCGGCCTACGGAATGGACAAAAGCGTTCGGGTCATTTTTAAGGAGATACTTTGTTAAATGGACGCCAAAAATCCCGTTGCCGCCCAAAATCAAATATTTCGTCTTCATCTTTTAAAAAACTCCCACTTTAGATTGTCAGATTAGCATAATACGGCCGGAAATTCCAGCCGGTCGAATGTCTTTCCCGATTTTGAATTCCTCAGTCGTAATAAATAAAGCCGTAATCACCGCGGTAGCCGCTGTCTTTAAAAATCCATTCCCATTCTTTCGGCGTATAAAAACATTCGCAGGTGAGCTGCCAATACATCAGGTTCGTTTTTTCACGGTCGTTCCGGTAGGAATCCACCACGAGATATTTTTTGTTCCCGCGAGCGACGCGCTCGATTTCTTTCAAAGACTTTTCGAGATCGTAGAGGTATAAATTATGAAGCACGTTGATGGATACGACGAAATCAAAACGGCGGTCTTGGTAAGGCAGGCGGCGCGCGTCCCCCACTTTCAAAAAAGGCTTCACTTCTTCTTTGGCGTGGCGGATCGCGTAACGCGAAATGTCGATCCCGGCGATCCGGATCCCCGGCACCACTTGCGTGAACTCATAAAGAAGGTATCCCTTGCCACAGCCCACATCGAGAATCCGGTCCGTGGGTTTTAAATGGTAATGCTTCGCGAGCTTCTCGACCAGGGGCCGCCAGCGGCCGTCATACCGGTAGCCGCCATACCCGTACTTCCGGTCCCCATCCCAATAATCCTTGCCAAATCGCTTGGCAATTTTCGCGCACGCGGCCTTATCACAATTTAAGACACGTTCCTTTATGTAATCTCGCGGAGTGCTCTTGTGAATTCTGGAGATGAAATCCAACGACTGGCCCATGCGACGATCCTTTTTTTAGAAGGGTCCTTCGAATTTCTTGACGGTGTTTTCGATTTTTTCTTTGCGAGAGGTGTGTTTGCAGAGGTTGGAAACGGCTTCCTGTATCTCTTTGGCTCCGGGATAAAACTGCGCTTCGAGGGCCTCACTGCTGGGGACGCATGATTCTGGCCATACGATCCTGACAGGAGCTTCTTTCAAATCTTCAAACGCTTGTTCAGTCACGCGCGCGATGATCTCGCCTGCTACTCCGCAGGACCCCCAATCGCTGTCCACCACCACAAGACGCCTTGTTTTTTTGACCGAACGGATGATTGTCCCGCTGTCAAGCGGCCGGAGCGTGCGCACATCGATCACTTCCACTGAAAGACCTGTCTTTTCAAGCGCCAGCGCCGCTTTCAGCGACTCTCCCACTCCCGTCCCGACAGCGGCAATTGTCACATCAGATCCCTGGCGGAGCATCTCGGCTTTTCCGATAGGAGTTGTGTAATACCCCTCTGGGACAGGCGCCTCATCCTCATAAAGCCACCGGTGTTCGATATACATCACGGGCCCGCCATCCTCGACTGCCGCGAGCAAAAGCCCCTTAGCATCTTTCGGGTTGGACGGAACAACCGTCTTGATGCCCGGCACATGCGCAAACATCGCATGCATGCTCTGGGTGTGCTGAGGACCGTTGCCCCATCCGCGGCCGACGGGCGCGCGCACCACCATCGGCACCGATTGCTGATGCCCAAACATCGCGGGCCATTTGGCCGCGTGGTTAAAAAGCTGGTTGATCGTCAGCATGACAAAATCCATGCGGTGATGAATCAAAATAGGTTTGAAACCCATCGTGGCCGCTCCGAGGCTCATGCCCGTGAGCGCGTCCTCCGAGAGTGGACCTTCCACGACACGGTCCGGCCCGAATTTTTTAAGCGCTCCCGCCACGGTTCCCCAAACCGCTTTCGGATCGACGATTCCAACCCCGATTAAAAAGACGGCCGGATCACGCTCAAGCGCCAGCATCGTCGCGTCATGAATCGCCTCACGGAACTTCATCGTTCGCTCCCTTCCGTGACCAGCGTCCGCGGAAACGGCGAAGATTTGGCGTAGGCAAACGCAGCATCGATCGCGGAGCGTATTTCGCTCTCCATCCGAGCGGCTTCTTTTTCATTGACCAGAACGCCGGCTTTCTTTAACGGATCCTTCGCCCTCCATTCTTTGACTTCCCGGTCGCTACGGTAGCCCAAATGAAGATCTTCATTCACGCCGCAGTGCTCAAGATACCGATACGTCATGCATTCAATCAGCGTCGGCCCTTCTCCCTTTCGGGCGCGGGAAACCGCCCTGACCGCTTCGTCATACACCGCGAGCACGTCGTTTCCGTCGATTCTCACACCCGGCATCCCATAGCTCTCGGCCCGTCGAAATATTTCCGTCTGGCCTTGCCGGTGTTCGATGCGGGTATTGGTCGCGTAAAGGTTATTTTCACAGACAAAAAGAACCGGGAGTTTGCGCAAAGCCGCGAAGTTCAGCGTCTCGTGGAAAACACCCTCTTCGACGGCGCCGTCTCCGAAACTGACGGCGCACACGGCGTTTTTCCCCTGACGACGGAGCGCAAAGGCGGCGCCTGCCGCTTGGGAGATCGTGCCCCCGACAATCGCGGAGGTTCCCATCACGCCCGCTTTAATCTCGATCAGGTGCATCGAACCGCCCCAGCCTTTGCTGCAACCGGTTTCTCTCCCATGAAGCTCTGCGATCATCGCGTTCAGGTCACCGCCCTTGGCCAAATACCACCCGTGCGACCGGTAATAGGGGTACACAAGATCCCGCTTCTCGAGCGCCGAGCAAACGCCAACCGCGACGGCCTCATGGCCCATGTAAAGATGCGGCGGCGACCGCATTTCCCGATTGGGATAATTGGCGATAATGCGTTCTTCCACCCTCCTTAGAAGGAGAAGACGATGGTAGAGGAACTTCTTTAGTTCTTCTGAGTGAGTCATAAAGTTCTTTCCGGCCCTTCGTGCCTGAAAAACCGGCGGAACATTCTGAAGCCCGACAAAAGGGCCCGGCCTTTCGCCGTGAGCTTTCGCGAATCCGCCGCCTTTTCCAAAAAATCAGTCATTTCAAGCTTTCGGATGCGCTCGTTCACCATCGCTTCGTCGGCATAAAGACGGTCAATTTCACGCTGAGACTGCGGACGGTCTTTCAGCAACAGCAAAAGCGATACCGAAACGCTGCTTCTCACGAACGCGATAAAAAAAATAAACAGCTCGCAGATAAATGCGTAGAGTAATACAGACGGGACGAGGTTTACAAGATCTCCGGACAACCCCTGATGAAGCATAAGCCCCAAACCCGCGATCGTCCCGCAAAAAACAAACTTGAGGACACCGTTTCCTGTCATCCACCGGGATAATATAACATACAACCACACTGAAATCATAAAATAGACCCCCGTCGCGACCAACCAGGCCATCTTAAACCCGCTCCTTTTGCTTGGAAATAAAAACAAAAAAACCAAGAAATACAGCCACGGCCCGGCCCCGGGATGTGAGCATCCAACCCGCCGGGTGCGGCGCTACGAGCCTAAGGCGTTCCAGGCTTGAGAGTCTGTATTTCTTCTTTGAGGCCCCGAGAACCTCCAAAGATTTAAAATCCGCCGCGGCGCGCGGGTTGTCTATTTGGTCCAAAATCCTTAAGGAATAGCCTCCGTCGGAAAGCGCCCACAGTTCCAGAAAGGACAGACTGTATATTCCGTGCAGACTCACCGCGCCAATCACCGGTCCCAGCACGGCCGGTTCCAACACGACAAGTCCCACTCCCGCAGTCGACACACCCAAAAAAGAAATCGCGTGGTACAGAAAAATATTCTTTTCTTGATAAAAAAAGCGCAGGTTTCTTAAAACAAGCGTGTAGAGCAGGAAGTGAACGCTAAGATACGCGGTGATAAAAATCATGGATCAAGCCGACGATGAACTGGATCTGCTTCTCGGTAATAAATTGATGCGAGGGGATCGTGAGAATCTCGGTGGCCTGTTTTTCGCAGACAGGGAAATCCCCTTTTTTATAACCTAAACTCTTCGCGGCTTTTTGCAGGTGAAGCGGGATCGGGTAGTGGATCTTTGCCTCCACCTCCTTCGCGATCAGATACTTCGCGAGTTCATCGCGGCGCGCGGCGCACGCGATATAAAGCTGATAAACCTCGCGAACGCCTTTCGGCCGGCGCGGCGCGCGGATGAATTTGCCTAGATCCGAAAGGCCCTGATCCAAAAGACGGGCGTTGCGATTGCGAATTTCTATCAACGTCTCAATTCCGTCCAAGACACGCATCGCGACCACCGCTTGAACGGGTTGCAAACGGCTGTTCACACCCCAAAGTTCGATATGATCCCGGTCCGACAAACCGTGATTTCGGTACAACCTTAAAAAAGAGGCAATTTCATCGCTGTCCGTGGCAACCATGCCGCCGTCTCCCCAAACATTGAGCGGCTTCAAAGGATGCATGCTGAACGCGTTGACTTTTCCGAAGCTCCCGGCAAAACGCCGGCCGATTTTGGCGCCGACCGCCGGACACGCGTCCTCGACCACCGAAATCCCGCGCTTGTCGGCGATCGCCATGATCTCTTTCATGTCGGGCGGACAGCCGGCCCAATGAACCGGAAGAATCACACGCGTGCGTTTGGTGATCGCCTTCTCGATTTTGCCCGCGTCAATCTGAAAGCGATCGTCGCAGTCCACAAATACGGGACGCGCGCCGACCGCCATGATCGCGCCGACGGTCGCGACAAAAGTATTGGGCACCGTGATCACTTCGTCCTCGGGCTTGACCTCGGCGGCTTTTAAAGCAAGGATCAGCGCGTCGGTCCCCGTATTGGTGCTGATCACGTGCTTGACGCCGATGTAGTCCGCAAATTTTTTTTCAAACCGCTCCACATAAGGGCCCAGCGTAAATTCTCCGCTTTTAACGAGCTCCCGCAGGTCGGCGAACGTGTCGTCCATGTCCGCGAACTGCTCTTCTAGATAGGAATATTTAACTCGCATAAAACTCCTTGATCAGCTCCGTTACCCGGTCCTGCTGCTCACGCGTCATGCCGGGATAAAGCGGTAAACTTAAGATGCGGGAAACAATTTTCATCGTGACGGGAAAATCCCCGGGCCCATATCCCAGTTTCTTCGCCGCCGGCTGAAGCGGGATGGGCGTGGGATAGTGAACCGCCGCCTGGACCCCATGCTCATTTAAATAATTTTTTAATTCGTCCCGGCGGTCTGCTTGGATCATGTAGGTCTGGTAAACACAAAACTCCCCGGCGCCCTCTTCCGGGACACCGACAAACGCTTTGAGCAGTTGATTGTAACGGGCCGCAAGTTTTCTTCTTCCCTCGGTGCGAGAGTCCAAATGAGCCAGCTGAACGCTCAAAAGCGCCGCCTGGACCTCATCGAGCCGCGAATTGGAGCTCCAGAAGTCGCAGTCTTGGCGATTACGCAACCCATGGTTCCGGGCCTTCAAAAGCTGTTCATAAAGAGCGGCTTCGTTTGTCGTGACCATGCCGCCGTCTCCAAACGCGTGCAAATTTTTCAGAGGGTGCAGACTGAAACACGCGGCCTTTCCCCAACTTCCGACGCGTTGGTTATCCAATTTGGCCCCGACACTTTGAGCGGCATCTTCGACCACAAACAAATTATGCTTTTTTGCGATCTTTAAAATTTCTGGCATGCGCGCGGGCCGCCCGGTCAAATGCACGGGCAAGATCCCTTTCGTCCGCGGTGTGATCGCCCGCTCCACGCATTCGGGATCCAGATTCATATCCAAGCGCACATCCGCAAAAACAGGCGTGCCGCCCGCCAACACGATGGAGGACGCCGACGCAATGAACGAATTGGGCGCCGTGATGACTTCATCCCCGGGCCCGATTCCCAGCGCCTTGAGAGTCAGCACAAGCGCCGAAGTCCCGTTGGACAACCCGACCGCGTACCGCGTTCCGCAATAAGCGGCAAATTCCTTTTCAAAAGCGGCCAACGACGGCCCTAAAATATACTGGCCGCTCTCCAATACTTTCTCAAACGCCGCCAAAAGCTCCCGCTTGATCTCTTTGGCCTGACGGCCGAGATCCACGTAAGGCACCGCCGGGACTTTTTGAGCCTCGGGTTTACTTAAGTTTTGTGCCATGATTAAAAACTCCTTTAAGCGCCTGATCCCAGATGCTGATAATAAAAGGCGGCATCGGGACTGATGCCGCATGGGCCCGCTCAATGAAACGAAGCGCTTGGCCCTCGTTGCATTTTAACTCTTGTAGACCGTCATAACAAGCCCAGAAAACCGTGAGCAAATAATTCGTCTCGGTGTCATCCCGGTCCGTGAGAACAGCCAGCGGCTTTAAATTGGCGCAACGATAACCGGTTTCCTCGAAAAGTTCGCGCCGCGCGCATTCCTCCGGCGACTCCAACGGCTCCCGATGCCCGCTGGGAATGGACCACATCCCCGCGTACGGCAGGCCAGGTTTCACATCACGATGCTGCATGAGCAGCGCCCCCTGATTCCCGAGCAGCACCACCCCCGCGACTTCTTTGGTATAACGAGTTTCCGGCTTCATGAAATTTGGCGGATCTCCTTCAATGTCTCCGCAAGTCCCGTCTCAAGCGGCGTGAATCTGAAATCGGGAAACGTCTCCAAGAGTGCGGCGATGTCATAATGCCGGTGCGTGACGGGATTCGCACGAGGCGTCGTCTCGATCCGGACTTTTCCTTGAAAAAGTGTTTGAACTTTAAGGGCTATGTCTCCGAATGAGACAGAAATGCCCGTCGCGACATTCAGAAGGCCCCGGCTTTGACGCTCCGCACAGCGCGTGATCAAACGACAGGCATCCTTGACGAAAACATGATCACGCTTCTCCTCCCCGTTCCCAAAAAGCGTGATTTTTTGTTCCGCGGCTGCCGTGCGGAAAAAGCGGTTTGGCCCGTAGCTCTTGTGGGGATCATCCGCGCCGTAAAGAATGGAAAGTCGGAGAACTAAAAGCGGCGTTCCTTGTTTTTTAAGAACATCCGACAGCATGCGCTCGCGGCCGAGATGGGCAACCCCATAAAACGACGAGGGGGCGCTGGGCGAGGCCTCATTCGCCAGGGCCAACGCGTCGTCATACACGGCGTCCGAGCTTAAATAAATGACATGGGCCGGGGAAGATTTTTCCAGGAAATCACAAAGCGTCTGTCCCATGACAAAATTTTTAATCTGCATGCGTGAATCCCTGCCTTTGTCGGGCGTCACCGCCGAAGCCATGACCAGCGTGTCGTTTTTTTTGACCAAACCGGCGAGAATGTCCGACGATCCCGCCTCACAGAGGTTTACTTCCGCGGACGAGACCGTCCGGACTTCGACGCCCGCTGCTTCAAGATTTTTGGCCAGATTTCGTCCGATGAAGCCGGTGCCTCCCAGGATGACGACACGGGACGGCTTTTGTGATACCGCGTGACCATGATGGATCAAAGGTTCCCGCCTCCCTCGGATTTCACACCCAGTCTAAAATACTTAAGACCGAGCTTGGTGCACTTCGCGGAGTCCAGGACACCAAAGGGATCCAGCACGGCGGCCGGGGAAGCAAGCGCCTCCTGTATCTTCGCCGGGGGGATGGAAAAAAATTCTTTCCAAGGCGTCATGATGGCGAGGATATTGGCCCCGCGGCAGGCCTCCAATGCCGATCCGGCCTGAACGGCTTGTGGAAAAAGTTTTTGATCCAGGGTGGCCTGAGGGTCGTAGACCCTCACGGAAAAAGGAGACAAATTCTGCAGCAGCGCCAGTGCCGGTGAATTCTTAGTTGAACGCGTGTCCGCTTTGTAAGCCAGCCCCCACAGCGCGATCACCGTTTTTGGCCCCGCCGGCGTTAGCTGTTCGTTGATCATTTTGAGTGCCCAGTTTTTCCGGTGACGGCTGTTGGCCAAAAATGCCTCGATCACGCTCCCGTCGGTCCCCCATTCACGCGCCATTTCTCTGATGGCCACGAGGTCCCGCTCGATGTTCCCGCCCGCGATTCCGAGACCCGCGCTCAAATAAGCGTACTGCCCAATGCGCCTGTCCGCTCGCAGCACCGGCTCGATTTCGCGCCAGTCCGCCAAGGTCTTTTCGCAAATTTCAGCCAGGGAGTTGGCCACAGAAAGTGCGGCGACAAGACAAGCGTTGATGGACATCTTGCTTAACTCCGCGCTTTCGTATCTCATTTTAAAAACCGGGCAGCCGAACGACTTAAGGAAAGCCTCATAGGGAGCGTCAAGCGCCGCGGCGGGATCCGCGCACCCGACAATGAACCGTTCCGGCTTGAGCGCGCGCTCCACCGCATTGCCGAAGATAAGCGTCTCCACCTGGTGGTAGATCTTTTGACCTGCCCAATTGGGTTTCTTTTTCATCGTTTCAGAAAGGCCGCGTGTCAGACCCGGAGGGACCTGGCTAAGCACCACCAGCGTGCAGCCTCCCGAGAGAACAGCGAGAACGCTGTCAAAGAGCCGGTGAAGCGTCGAAAAATCCGGACGGTTTTCCGGATCGGTCGGCGTATCGGGAGAAAAATAAATAAGGGAGCATTTTTTGAGACGCGACGCGTCCGATGTAAACTCGATGCGGGAACCGGCGGCTTTTAAAAGTTCGGCGAGCCCGGACTCAAAAATAGGAAAATCCCCGGCCTTAAGCCGCCCGCACAAAGCCGCGTCCGGATCATAGGCCACAACCCCTTCTTTTGATTTTGAAGACGCCGCAATGCTGGAAACGATTCCCAGGTGAGAGAGTCCGGCAAACCCGATCACCCCACCACCTCTTTCTGCGGCGACACTGTCGCCGCAATGCGTTGCATTAGAATCGAAGATTCTGAAAGAGGTGGTGGGGTCATAGGGAAATTTTAGCGAGCACCGATTGGATCCAGAGATCGTTGTCGAGATTGTTCCCGCCTGAAAGACACAATTTTTTAAAATGCGCGTATTCTTTTTCCCAGGTGGGATCGGGACTTTCAATCGTCTCCGTCTCTTCCAAGGGCCGGCCGCTGGGCAGCACCCTTTTTCGCAGCGTCAAGGTGCTTGGGCCCCACTTACACAACCCATCCACATGGACACTTCCCTCTTTCCCGAAAATTTCGGCGCGAAACGTATTTTTCCAGGACAAGAGGGTCATTTCAAACTGAAAAAGGGGCAGCCCTAAGGAAGCGAAAATCGCATAGTCAACCGCGCGATTTTCAAAGGATTCAAGCCGCCATGTCTCCAGCTTCAAGTCCTTCGGATCGAACAAAAAAAGGGCCAAGTCCGCCAGATGTGATCCCAAATCCGTGATCACCCCGGCTCCCCGGTCGCGCCAAGGAGAACCTTTGACATCAAAAGCGGTGCCGTTTCCATAAAAAAATTTGACCCAATACAGCGGCCCCAGAATATTCTTGGACACGATTTCCTTCAGTCGGACCAAATGCGGCTCAAAGCGATGATTGTAGGCGGTGTAACAGGCCGCGCCGTTGGCGCGGGCCAAAATGCGCAGTTCGTTGATTTTTTCAAGCGTGGGAGCCCACAGGGGCTTTTCCACCAAGACATGTTTGCCGGAGGAAAGGAGAAATTTAACGATCGAAAGCTTCGCGTCGTCAGGCGTGCAAACCAGTGCCGCGTCATAAGTCCCGAGCGGCACGTCCTCTATCTTCTTATGATCGGCTTTTGGCGCTACCGGATCGACGGTTGCGACAACATCGCCTCCCGCAACCTTGAGGCGTTTATTTCCCTGAATGCCCAGGCCGACAATGACGATTCTCATCGAGTCTCATGAAATTTCATCTTCTTTTCGACCGAGTCGAGCTTCGCAAGAATGTCTTTGGGTGAAACGGGAATGTTGCCTTCGTGTTCACAGGCGACTCCCGCCGCCACGGAACCCAGGATGGACGCAATCAGAGGTGAGCGAGTGGCAACCAGCGAAAGGGTCGCGTAGGCCAAAAGCGCGTCGCCGGATCCGACGGCATCCACCACTCTTTCGGCAAAACTGTCCACGGTGAAAAATGAACGGACGTCAAAACTCGGACGAAGGTACGCGATAATTCCCCGGCTTCCGAGCTTCAGGATCATGGTCTTGCACTTGGCTTTTTTGTAAAGTTCAAGCGCCAGCGGCCGCACCACGGAATCCTGGTCACCGAGCGCGAACCGCGCCTCCTTTTCATTCGGCGTGATGAGATCAAAACCTTGAAATTCTAAAATGTTGCCCCAACGGCTGGCGACCTGGCTGTCCGCCACCCGGATCGGACCTTGCGGGAGGCCGGCGGTCAGTTCGGGGATGCTCTTCGCCGTAAAAATCCCGTGACGAAAATCGCTGAACACAAACGCGTCCACGTTGCTTGAAGCCAACGATTTCTTAAACTGCTCCAAAATACGATCCGAGATCGGCCGGTTGTCCACCTTGTCAAATTTAAGCAAACGGTAGCCGTCCGAAATAAAAACATTTTTCTGTGTTGTCACGCGCGTGGGGTCCACGACGAAATCGGTCTCCACTCCCGACTTTTTCATTTCCGCGGTCACGAAATCTTTTAAAGCATCGTTGCCCACGACGGTGGAAAATTTGACTTTCGCCCCGGCCTGCGCCAGATGCCTGGACACGATCGCCGCGGCGCCGGCAAAATCCACGTGATGATCGTACTTGACACTCAAGGTGGGTGTCTTTGAGCTACCGCTGTTGATGGTGGTACAGTAGGTGTAAGAATCGACGATGGTGTCTCCGAGGACGTGGACACGCACCCCTTTGAAGGAATCAAGCGCGTTTCTCAGCGAATCAAATGTCAACCCCTCGGATTCCATCAGGGCTTCTAACTTCTCAACCAAGAGATTGGGCAGCCCCTGCTCAATAAACGCGGACGACGAAAAAACGACGTCGCCGGGGGTGAAGATCATCTCTCCCCCGTAGCGATTGAGTGCTGTGATCTCTTCCTGGGTCTTGGGATGCACCCCGCCCGCGAAATACTCGTAGCCCTTCGCGAAAAAATCAGGCTGAAGGTCCTGGATATTTTCTAGCGGGGTCGGATGAGAATCAATCATCACGAAATCCACAAGTTCCAACGCCGCCAGATTCATCGCCCGAAGCTGCTGCGGGACAAACGGGCGAAAGTGGGCCTTCGAAATGTGCGTATCATCCGTGATGCTGGCGATCAGAAGATCAGCCTTGGTCTTGGCGTACATCAAATGCCTCACGTGTCCCGGATGCACAAGGTCAAACGCTCCGTGGCACATGATCACCGATTTCTTGCGGGGCCGAGGCCCGATAATGGCTTTGAGCTCGTCGAGCGTCTTGATCTTGCGGCGGTATCCGTTCGGACCATCAGGAGACTTCATTTTTTCACCTTTTCAAGCTGGCTAAACCAGGTTTTGGTCGCGGCGCCAATGGACTCGGGGTCCCACACCGGTGCGTCACGCCAGTGATCAATGTTTTTCAGCATCTCGGAAACGCCTTTTTCAAACGACACTTGGGGTTCCCAGCCGAGCTCGCGCTTGATCTTAGAAATATCCGCCCACGTGCAGTCCGGTTCGCCGGGGCGTTTGGGCAGGCGCACCGTCTCTCCGCCGAGAAGCTCAACAAGTCGGTTCACCGTCTGCGGAGCAGCGGCGCCCAAATTATAAATCACATCTTCGCGGCCGGATTCAGCCGCCAGGACAAACGCCCGCGCGACGTCGGTGACGTAAATAAAATCGCGCTTTTGAGTGCCATCCCCCACCACCGTATACGGCTTGCCGGCCAACTTTTGGGCCAGAAAAACCTTAAAAACGGCGCCATAAGCGCCCGTGGTGCGAGAACGCGTCCCATAGGCATTGAAAATCCGGATCGAAACCGTCGGTAAACCGTACACTTTCTGCCAATGGCGCACCGCCTCTTCGCCCATGAATTTACTGAGCGCGTAGGGGTATTCCGGCGATATTTTAGCTTCTTCTGTCGTCGGAACGGGCGCGTCTTTGCCATAGCAGGAAGACGATGCCGCGTAAACAAACTTGCGAACCCCTGCGTGCCGCGCCGCCTCCAAAACATGCACCGTGCCCATCACGTTCACGGACATATATTCCAGGGGCTTGTCGACGGATGGAACGATGTCCCCGATCCCGCCGAAGTGAAAAACTACTTTAGCGTCTTTGAACACCGCGCTGTCCGGCGCGAGTTTGCGGATGTCTAAAATTTCTAAACGGAGCTTCGGGTTTGCTGCTTGGTGCTTTAAATTTTCACGGCGGCCGTGCGAAAGATCATCAATCGCGCGGACCTGGTAGCCCCGTTCCAAAAGGGCGTCCACCGCATGGCTACCGATAAACCCGGCCGCGCCGGTCACGACCGCGATGTCGCTCATGTGAGGCAGAGTTTTTTCACGGTCTTCACATTAACATAATTGTCGTCCGTCAAACTGTCGGGCAGTTGGCCCGCCTTAAAAGCGCGGCAAATGTCGCGAACCGCATCCTCAACGCTGCGTTTCGGGACAAATCCCAATTCTAAAGCGATTTTTTTGGAGGAAACGTGATAGGAGCGCAAATCATTCGAAGGGCTGGTTTGAATTTGAATGGGGGCTTTTTCAGGCATTTCTTTCTCCACAGCCCTTTTAACCATCATCGCCAGATCTTCCACCGTGTGATTTTGATAACCCGCGTTGAAAGTCTTGCCGGCGATCTTGGCGTTCGGCAACTCTAGCAGACGGACATACAAATCCGCGAGGTCATCCACGTGGATGTTTGGCCGCATCTGCTTCCCGCCAAAAACCGTGATGGCCCCTTTATTGACGGCAAGATTCGTCAAAATATTTACCGTGAGATCCAGCCGCATCCTGGGCGAATATCCGCAAACGGTAGCCGGGCGGATGATCACGGTCGTAAAATCCGGTGACTGGTACTTTAAAAGCTGTGGCTCACACAATCCCTTGTACTTATTATAGTCCGTGAGAGGGACCAACGGATGTTCTTCGGTCACTTCCGGAGCGTCGCTAACGCCATAAACGGAGCTCGAAGACACGTAGATAAATCGCTTGACGCCGGCTTCCTTGGCGGCCGCAACCATCGGTTCGAAACAATCATAGTTGATGGAACGGCTTAAGTCGGGCTGGAGCTCGAAACTCGGGTCATTCGAGATGCAAGCCATGTGCAGGACGCAGTCGACGCCGTCAAAATGCGAAGCCAAAAGAGCCGTATCACGGATATCCCCCTCGACCACTTTTAATTTCGGATGGCTCGGCAAGCCCTTGGAGCCAAAGAGCATCAGGTCATAAACGATGACTTCGTAGCCACCCGCCAAAAGCTTGGGGATCAACACGCACCCGACATACCCGGCGCCCCCCGTTACCAAAATTTTTTTCACGATCAAGCTCCTTTATAGAATCAGGGGTTTTTGGATAAAGCGGGGCGGGAGATCTTAATGGCGAACTTCGCGGCGGCCGCGTCCTCATGGAACATCTTCACGGTCTCAAGTGAAAAAACGTCCAGGTCTTTTCCGGCCAACGGCAGCTTCGCCAAGAGATCATGCGTCGCCGTGATGATGTGACAACCAACCGTGTCCGCCTGGAAAACATTCAAGAGTTCGCGGGGACTCGCCCAAATCAGCTCCGCATTCGCGTTAGATTTTAAAACCTTCACCGCCTCCGACATGAGCGGCATCGGATCCCGGCCCGTATCGGCGACGCGTCCCGCAAATACGGAGACACAGCTTCGCGCCCGGGGCGATAGACATTCGAGGACTTGTTCAACCTGGCGCACCGTCATCAGCGCCGTGACGTTCAGTTGAACGCCCGCCGAAGCCAATTGTTTGACCAGCGGTCCGGAAAACTCGCCTTTCGTGTTGGTGATAGGAATCTTCACATAGATATTTTTCCCCCAGGAAGCGATCTCCATCGCTTGCTCTTCCATTTCGGAAAAATCATCGGAAAAAACTTCGAAAGAAATCGGAAGATCCGACACGATTTTGAGCGCTGCTTGCGCGAAAGTCTTATAATCGGTAACGCCGCTTTTACGCATCAGAGTCGGATTCGTCGTGAAGCCCTGAATCAACGGGTTCTTGGACATCACGGCGATAATTTTTAAATCCGCACCGTCGGCAAAAATTTTTATTTTCAATTTTCTTGTTTCGCTCATTTTTTATTTTTCCTTGTTTGGCTAAAACCCCGACAGAATGAGACGGCTCGCTTCAAAAAGCGACGCGCAAATCGCGTCGGGGCCTTGGACCTTCCGTTCCTTATAGTGGACTTCGATCCAAATGGTCTTGCAACCGGCCGCCCGGCCCGCTTCAATATCGCGCCAGCGGTCTCCGATCATAAACGAATTCTTTAAATCGATGCGCCATTCTCCGGCGGCTTCGAGCAGCATCCCGGGCTTCGGCTTACGGCAAGCACAGCCATCTTTTTCCGTGTGATAGCAAACCTTGATGCCGTCCACAACCAAGGTACGGGCGATATGCGCGTGAATGGCCTCAACGGCGGCGCGGTCCTGCTTTCGGGCGCCGACGTCCGGCTGATTCGTCGCGAGAATCACTTTAAAACCTTCAGACCTGAGAGACGCGATCGCTTCGCCTACTTTGGGAAGAAATTCAAACTCTGCCAACGAAGCGGGAGCGCAGGGCCGACCGTCTCTTAAAATGACACGGTTAACCACCCCGTCTCTATCGAGAAATACGGCCCTGTTTTTCGCCTGTTTTCTCACCGGCATGGGTGATCTGCTCCCATTTGTTAGGAGCCATCATCAGGTCGGGATGGCACACAATGCAATGCCAAATCACCGCCTGGAACGCCTCCGTGTGAGGGGTGACCGACGAGAGATCATCGACAGGCACCCGGATCACCTCGTCCCCGACCTTGTGGGTGTAGCCGCCGTTGGGGCCCACAATCCCGTAGATGGTCATTCCCCGGCGTTTCGCTTCGTCCAGCGCCCGCACGATGTTCGGGCTTACATTTCGCTCCGCATCGCCGCCACCGACCGAAAAAACCATCACCGCGTCGTTTTTATTCGCGCGACTGGTCTTAAGCCAGGCCTCAAAAACCGTCGCCCAGCCTTCGTCGTTGGTACGCGCCGTGAGCTCCGCCACATTGTCGCACGGAGAGTATGCCTCGATTCCGGCTAGCTTGCGGAAGTCGTTCACGGCATGACTGCAGTTGGCCGCGCTTCCCCCCACGCCAAGCAAAAAAAGCCTCCCTCCGCGCTCTCGGAGTTTGGCCAGGCTGTGCGCGATTCTGTCCACCGCCAGAGGGTCAATAGCCAGGGAAATCCTGGAGACCTGCTCAAAATATTTTTCTGAATGAGTCATTGATTAGGGACGTAATTTTATCATAATAAAAATATCAAGACAACAAATAATAGAGCCAAGGCTGCCAGAGAAAGGCTTATTCCCAATAGAAAGGAAGCGGGGCGGTAGGTCATGACAAGCGAGTGGTCCCCCGGCCCTGCCCGAACCGCGCGGAATATGTAATTAGCCCGTTGGATGGGCACCGGACGTCCATCCAGAGTGGCCCTCCAACCCTGCATAAAACTCTCACTCATCACCACATAGCCTTCACGAAACAGCCGGAGCTCTATTTTGACGCGGTTGGGCGTGTATTCACGGATGACAACGCTTTCTTCCTTCGGCGAACCGGAGGTCGAATCCAACGCGAGAGGCGCCGGCGGGTCCCCTTCCAGAATCAATTCACGCTTCAAGCGTTCCGGATGGGCCTGGAGGTAGGCCTCAACCTCTGCCGCACCCGGAAAAACGCGCACCTCGCGAACAATAAAAGCCCGCGGCATCACCCCTTTATTCCGGTAAATTTTATACTCGCTGTTGTTGAACACTTTCTCGAAACCATCCTCACGATCCAGTTTCGGATTGACCGCGGTCGTCACGACGTACTTGCAATTCAGAAAATCCGCCAATGGTTTTTCAAAATCATCCATAAAATGAAGCGGGCCCGGCATGTGCTCGCGTCGGCTCAGCCATTTATAAAATTTCACGTAACGCATTTGGAAAAATTCCCCGTAGCCGTCCGGCGTCGCAATCCCATAAACCATGTTGCTTTGGGGGCGCAAAAACATTTTATGAATGCTCCGCGTCTTATCTTCGATGGTAAAAACGCGATAGAGTCCCTTGTCCTGCTTGATAAATTCGGCAAGCTCTGAATACTGAAGCGCTTTTGCCCGGTCCGTGGCCCACAGCGAATAACCTGACACCGAACCAACGTCGAGGATCACAAACGCCGACAGAAACACCATGAAGAGCGCGCGGGGGAATTTCCCCTTTTGGTGCAAACGCGCAGCCGCAAAAAAAATCACGAGAAGCACGACTGGCACCCAAATAGTCGGGTTGCGAAAGGAACTGGCCTCGCGGAAAAAATAAAAGAATTGCTCCACTCTTTCGCTCTCAAAACGGCTCCGATTTTCGATGAAAATCGAGGCTTTTTGTGCTGCTCCGAGAGCCGAGTAAATCTTCGCTTCCAAAGCTACTTTAAAATTAACCAAAATAAACTTCGTGGCCATCATCGCTGTAAAAAGAAGAAAACAGGCGCCCACAAAGAATTTCTCCGTTATTTTGTAGGCGGCCGCGGCCGCCGGCGTCCGCGACAACAAAATGTCAATCGCCTTCGCGCCCAGCACCACGAGTGAGAAGCGGTATAGGTTGAAAAGCCTTAAAACCCCCGTCATGCCTTTGAGGACCGGGATGTGCTTGACTACCAAGAGGTAAATAAGCGGGTGAAAGATTAAATATAAAAGTACGAACGCGACTGAAAACAGAAAAAACTTAATAAATCGGTTATTTTCCCTTCGCAGATAAAAGGCGCACACGACCACGCCGGTCGCTTGAGCGATGCCCGCGTACGGAGGGGCCAAAAAAAACTGCACTTTTTGTAGGGCGGCCGCCGAAGCAAAAAGCCACTGCAACGCTCGCGGAAAGATCACGATGAGCTCCGGCCGTGTCGGGGAATAAAAGAGCTTAGGAAAAACGACCTTCAAAAGGTGGGTCGGCAGAAGGACCTGGATCTCATTCCAAGCGGAACGGTTTGACGCGACCGTGAGCTCCAGAAGATGCACGTAATGAAAAAGGGCTAGTCCTACCGATACAATGAAACCAAGAATAATCACCACGAAGATCCTGACCGATAAGCCGTTTTCCCCGTGCTCTCTCCACAGCATATACGCGAACAAAAAAAGAGACCCGTAGAGAAAATACTGCGTGTTGGCATTCAGCGAGTAAAATGTCAATCCGACTACCAGCCCCAGAAAGCGGATTTTACTTTTCTTGGACAAGAAAAGATCGGCAAGATAAAAAACCAGTGGTAAAAAAAAGAAGCCCGTATCGATATCACGGCTTGTGGTAATCATCCAAGCGGCTGTTGAGATCCAGGCAGCAAAAGGCGAGATGCCGTTTCGCACGATAAAAAGATACAGAAAGAGTCCACCGAAGAAAATGCTAGAAAGAGTCACCGCGTTGTAGGCGCTACCAGCTTCAAAAAAAATAGCGGCTAGATGGTAAAGATTAAAAGCGGTGATGGACGTCACGCCGAAGGGATGGCCGCACAAAACCAGCGGATTCCACAACGGAAACACGCCTCGTGAGATCCACTCGTGAAAAAAGACCATCGATCCATAAATGCTGTGGACGTGGTCTCCGCCCATCGGGAAAAGAACCCTATTCAAAAAAACGGCCTTACGGCAATACAGCAACGTGAGAGCCAAAAGAAGCAGCGGATACTTCCAAGATTTAAGTGAAATTTGCATGAATCTTTTTACCATTCTTTTTTTAATACCGGCTAATTTTTGGCATTTTCTTTGACAGAGACTTTCTTTTAAGTTACCATCTTTCCCAGAATGGCCATTGATTCCGTCACGTTCATCGTGCCCGCCCTCAACGAAAACGAAGCGTTGGCAAATACGCTCGATGAGATCATGCGTATCATGAAAGACGAAGGCGCCGCCGATTTTGAAATCTTGGCAGTCAATGACGGCAGCACCGACGACACGGGTGCCATCGCAAACTCATACGCCAAGCGATATCCCAATATCCGCGCGCTGCACAATCCGTCCCCCCGGGGGATCGGCCAGGCCTATAAAAGAGGCATTCCGCTCGCCACCAAAAATCAGTACATGCTCGTTCACGGCGACAACGAGATTCTCGCGGACTCGATCCGAAAGATCTTGAAAGCGGCCGGAAGCGCCGATTTTGTCATCACTTATTTACAAAACGACACACGTCCCTCTGGACGCCTCTTCTTTTCCCGCTACTTCACGCGCTTGGTGAATTTTTTGTTCAGTCTTAAGGTCCGTTACTATAATGGCCCCAACCTGATTCCCCTGAAACTTCTTAAAGAAATAACCATCCTCACCAACGGCCACGCCTTTATGGCTGAAGTGATCGTTCGGCTGGCCAAACGAGGGTATGCGTACGCAGAGGTGGAGTTCGAATCACGCCTGAGGGTACGCGGCCGCAGCAAAGCCTTCCGAATTAAAAACATCATCAGTGTGCTACGAGCCATCCTAAGATTGCGCTTCACGCTGGCGGACGGATCCGCGAGCGCGCCAAACCCTGAAAAAAAAGTCTGATCACCGTCATCAGCGATTCGGCGGCCACGTTTAAGTTCATCTTGGATTCCCCGCTTTCCCGCTCCGTGAATGTAAACGGGATTTCTTTCGTGGTGAAACCCATCGTTACCGTTTCCCACACCAGCTCAATCAGAAATGCGTTTTGCCGGCCTCTTAACTTGTCCCAGTCGATGGCCTCAAGGACCTTGCGCCTGAAACATTTATAAGCTGTCGTGGTGTCGGTGGAAGGCAGGCCAAGCATGATCCTAACAAATTCATTCGAGACCTTGCTTAAAACCAGTCTTTTGAACGACCAGTTCTGCACGCGGACCCCGTTCAGATACCTGCTTCCAAAAACGGCATCGTGAGATTCTATTTGTTTTAAAAATTCAGGCAATGCGTTGGGATCATGGGACAGATCCGCGTCCATCTGTAGGACGATATCGTAACCGTTCTTAAGCGCCCACTTAAAACCGTCGCGATACGCTCTTCCCAAACCCTCCTTTTTCTGCCTGTGCAAAACCTTGACGCAAGCCTCTTTTTTGGAAAGACGTTCCGCGAGCTTTCCGGTGCCATCGGGCGAATTGTCGTCAATCACCAGAATATCGAAATCTAGGGAGAGCGAGCTAATCCTGGATACAAGATTCTCAAGATTACCCGCTTCATCGTACGTAGGAACAAGAATCACTTTTTTCATCGTCTACCTCCTAGAAAGCCTCATAGTTGGAGTTCATAAATTTCAAGAAACGGGCCCGGGCGTAGACGCGAAAATAACTCTTCTCCCCTAAACGGCAGACCCACGTGAGTCCAAGGATCTTCGGTAAAAATCTTGGACTTATCCCTGTAAGGCGAAAAAACGGCTACACGCACGGCTTTATCTCTGAGATGGAAATCAAAAAAATCGCTCTCACCGGGAAAACGGTACCGGACAAAATACCGGGCATTGACCGCACGAAACGCCCCTGCGTCCTGCGCGATCACGGGAGACCAGCTCGTAAATGACGCTTCCTGTAAGCCCGCCGGGTCAAAATAAAACACGCGGTAGGTTTGTCCGGGAGCGCCCTGGGTTTTCAGCAAAAGCTCTATCCTTTTTTCCCTCATGGCGTGGTGAGGATCCTTTTTTTCTAAGAAGTCTTTTTTTTGCAAAATTTGGGCGGGGGGCTGGCTAAGTCTGGGAGAAAAAAACGGATGATCTAAAACGATCGCCGTCGAGGCAGGCACGTTTTTCTGGATCCACTGCAAAGCGAGCGTACGAGTATCTGTTTGCAAGAGAAGCTCCTCCAGCCAAAGCGTCTTTGCCAGTGAAGGCAGGATCGCGGCCGCAACCAACAAGAATACCGCCGCCCTTTTCAGCGTCGGACGGACAGGCAGCTTCTCAGTGAACTCAAACAGGAAATAAGCTCCGAACAGGAGTCCGAAAGGCACGAGCGGCATGGCGTACCTTTCGTAAAGCTGACTAAAAAAGGCGATCATCAGGTAATAAACCACGGGAAAAGAAACCAGCCACCGCGCTTCGGGTTTCTTGAACAACGTCGTCAAAATCCCCCCCAACCCCAACAACACCCTCAAAACTCCTTCGCCGGCCACCAGCGAATACCCGAGATGGTGAAAAAAGGGCACTGCCCCTTCGGCCGTAGCTTGTTGGCGTATTTCCCCCATAAAAAAATTAAAATCAAGAGCACTATAAGGATTGAGACAGACAAAAGCGAGTAGGCCTCCTCCGGCCGCCTTTAAAGAAAACAAAAAACGCCGCTTCCCTTTTTCTCCGGCCGGTTCCTCAAGCAAAAAAGCGGCGGCGGCCAGAGAAAAAAATAAAGGCGCCGCGGTGTATTTAAAAGCCGTGGCCGCTCCTGCCCACACTCCCGCCAAAAAAAATCGTCTGGGTTCCACGCGGCCTTCCTCATTGACCAGCGTGTTAACCGCCGCCAGAAGGCAGAAAATCATCGGGATATCCACATAAAGGTAATGCGAATCGCGCACGTGTAAAAAGCTCGAGGCAAAAAATGCGGCCGCCAGAAGAGCGGTCTGGCGTGAGAAGAGTTTCACACCCAAGCGATAAAGAAGCCAGACCGAAGCTGTTCCCAAAACCCCGCCAAAAATAAGTCGCCCGGCAAGATAAAAAAGTGTGGGGTCTCTGAAAAAAAAGAGCGCAAAATCGTCCTTCGTCCAGTGAAACAAAAGACTGCTTAAAAGATACGCGGCGCCGTAAACCATAAATAAAAGATACGATAAAAGAGGCGGGACTTTAAAAAAGTGCGGATGCAGATCACCCGAACCATAAGCCATGGCGTGATTCACGATGATGGGCTCGTCCTGATGATAGAGATGCGGCAGGCCAAAATTAGCGCCTGTGACGCGCAGCAAAAGCGCGGCAACCAATATCCAGCGCGCCGCCGCCGGCAGTGAATTATTTCCTGAAATCATAGACAAAGATAGATCCGCCGATGAGCGCCGTAGGCTTCATGCCTTTCGACCACTCCACATGTTCAAGATAATACAAACTGATCGCATAGACCTTCTTAAGAGGCGCGACCTTTTCCTCCTCCGTCAAAGACTCGTAACGAATTCCGTAAAAGGAAATATCCGCGGGTCCAAAATAACGCAGAGTGACCATCTGGATTTTCTCTTTTTCCATGTAACGCTTGAGGGCCTTCAAACCCTGCCCCCAGTCGACGTCGCTTCCTCTCACGTACCGGTAGCCCCCGCCAAGCACCGACGCGATGGGATTAAAATAAGATAAATAATTGGGGAACGACGGCAGAGTCGTCACTAAATTCATCGCCAAAAAAGATCCCAACACCCATCGCCAAAGCGCTGATTGATCCGTCAGCTTCACCAGACCGCCCGCCCACACAAATAAAAGCGGTATCGCCGGGAAAAGATAACGCACACCGACCTGGGCCGTGTCAAAACAAGTGATAAAGAAAACCGTGAGCGCCGGCAAAAGAAGCGTGAGGTTTTCATTCTTTGAGTCTGAAGCGGTTTTTTTGAAATAAAGTGCCCTCAAAAAAAGCAAGCAAAGAAACGGGAGTGTCATCTTAATTAAAAATGAAAAAAGGTAATAGTACCAATGCGCATGGGTCGTCCACTCCCCAAACGCGAAGTGCCGGTACGGCAAACCATGAGCTTTTGTAACGGCCGCCAGACCCAAAAGATAGGTTGGCATAGGCACCGGCATCTCAAGCGCCGCCTTTCGAATGAAATCATGCGCGGCCGGGTTTGCCGGAAAAAGCCGGCCGGAGATCTTCGACACATCGGCCAGTTTCTCCTCGACTCTAGGCACCGATCCGCCAAGGATGGGTTTATACTCAAATCCGTAAGAAGCCCAAATTACAAAAAAAGAAACAACGGTAACTAAAAATGTCGCTTTTAAGAATAGGATGAGCCCTCTTTTGATCCACAGAATAAGCAAAAAAAGCGGAACAAAAATAAGCGCATTGTATTTGGCCGCGCAAGCCAAGCCGAGCAAAAGCGAAAAAAGCCATAGATCCGCGGGGCGAGCGGCTTCGAGATATTTCCAAAGAAAAAATGCGGCCGCCAGGGAAAAAAGTGACACCCCGATATCGGTGTGCGCGATGGAAGCATGGGCGAGAAAACTGGGGCAAAAGGAGTAAAAAGCGAGGCTAACTAGCCCCCCCTTATTGCCATAGAGGCTGCGGGACCAAACGAAAATAACCCAACCCAGCGCCAAACCCAACACAAGATTCATGAAACGCGCGGAGTTTAATAAGCGCTCCGCGTTCGTCCGATTGTCTCTATAAAAAAAATCGTACGCGAAAGACGCCGAATCCGCCTCGCGCCATGAGTTTTTATTCAGGTCAAGCTTCGGCCTGATTAAAAGAAATGGCAGCGCCAGCCATTCCCGAATGAGCGCGGGATTCGCCGGGCTCATCCGGTAATCGCGCGTCTTGAGATAACCGTACCCGTTCACGATATGGAAAGGTACTTCATCCGCGGTCGCGGACATCGTTCGGATCAGGACAAACCCTTGGAGAAAAAACGCTCCCAGAAGGAGGGCGGCCCATCCTGTCGTGACGTCGAGGCGCGATGCCCTCATGCCCTTTTCCCAAAATATAAAATGACCAGAGCGAAATAACCTGCGATGCTCCGTAGCGGCTGATTTTTACTTTTCCCCGGCTTTTGTTCATACCGAAGCGTGAAAGGCGACTCGGTGATTCTCGCGTTCAGCATCCTGAGTCTGACAAGGATTTCCGGCGCCGCCACAAAACCCATGTGCGGCAGACGAATGAAGTCTTTTCCAAAAACCTCTACCCCCTTTTTAAGAATGGGGGCGCGAAACACCCGGTAGCAGCAACTATATTCCTTTACCCCTTTGATCGGAAAAAATATTTTCAGGAAAATTCCGGCGCCCATACTCAGGATTTTTTTCATCGGTTCAAGATTTCCCGAACTGCCGCCCGCGCAAAACCGGGAAAGAAGGACCGCGTCGTAACCTTCCCTGATTTTCTTAATGGCCGCGGGCAGAAACTCGGCCTCGTGCGTGTCATCACAATCCAGCATGACGACAAGATCTTCATCGTTCGTGATACGGGCCAGATGTTCGATGCCATCACGCAGAGTCGCTCCAAGACCCAGATTGATCGGATGCCGTAAAAGCTCAATGGGGTAGCGGTTTGACAGCTCGGTCGCGACCGACGCGGTCTCGTCGCTGGACCCGTCATCAAGAACGACAAATTGGTGGGGCTCGCCAAGACCCGTCAAACACTCCGCGAATTTCCTAACCACTCTGGGCAAAGCGACTGCCTCGTTAAAGGCGGGAAGAAAAATAGTGATCAAGAGTTCGTAAAAAAATCTTGGATGGCCGCGATTGCAACCGCCTGATTTGATTCCGTCAATTCAGGATAAACCGGCAATGAAAGGATTTGACGACTGGTTTCCTCGGCCACGGGAAAATCTCCGTTTCGATAACCTAGCGCCTTAAAACAAGCTTCCAAGTGAAGCGGGTGCGGATAATACACCCCCGTCCCTATCTCCCTTTTTTCCAAATGTGCGGCAAGCGCGTCTCTCTTTCTAGTCATAATTGAGTAAAGATGATAGATGTGTTTAAAACCGGGCGGCGTCACCGGCAGCCCCAGCGGCAGGCCTTTAAGTCCGGAATTGTAACGGGCGGCGATCTTGGCCCTTCTTGAATTCCACCGATCCAAAAACCTCATCTTGACCAATAAGATCGCCGCCTGGATTTCGTCCAAACGGCTGTTGATGCCGACGAGTTCATGATGATATTTCTTTTTTGAGCCATGCTGTCCGAGCAAACGTATCTTATCCGCTAGCACCCGGGAATTCGTCACCACCATCCCACCGTCGCCCGCACCACCCAAATTTTTAGTCGGATAAAATGAAAAACAGCCGGCGTCTCCGATGGACCCTGCCTTCTTTCCGTGACAGGCCGACCCAAACGCCTGGGCGGCGTCCTCGATGACAAACAGAGAATGTCTCTTCGCGATTTCTTGGATCCGGTCCATCTCGCAGCAAAGACCGAACAAATGCACCGGAAGGATCGCCTTGGTGCGCCTGGTTATTTTTGCTCCGATCTGGTTCACATCCAAATTAAAGGTACAGGGATCAATATCCGTAAAAACCGGTTTGGCTCCCACCCTTGAAATAGAGCCGGCCGTCGCGAAAAAAGTAAAAGGACTCGTGATGACTTCATCGCCGGGCCCTATCCCCAAAGCCCATAGCGACAAATAGAGCGCGTCGGAGCCGGAAGCGACCGCGACGGCGTACTTCGAATCGACTTTCGAGGCCGTTTTTTCCTCCAACGCGCGCACGCAATCCCCTTGGATGAAATGCTGGGAATCCATTACTTTTTGAACAGCGCGCTCGAGCTCTTTTCTTAAAACCTTGTGTTGGACAGAAAGATCGATGAGCGGAATTTTCAAGTCAAGCCGTGACAAGATCGTAAATTTTGACAATCTCATAATTGGTATTTCTCTGAGCGGGAATTTTTCCGGTCTCGGCAATGAGCCGGATCGCCTCTTCTTTCGTAACGTCGGAATAAAGCCGCGCGCTTTTCGTGGCGCTCACGACATTCTCCTCCATCAGGATCCCGCCAAAATCATCCGCGCCGTACAAAAGCGCCAGCTGCGAAAGCTTGGGACCTTCCGTGACCCACCCGGCCTGCAGATGCTGAATGTTATCCAGCATGAGGCGCGATAAAGCGATCATTCTCAAATATTCACTGCCGGTGCGCCGCGTAATCGCCACCCCACCACCTGTTTTGTCCTGCATTGCAGGACGATCCGCAACAAGCGGATTCAATCCCGCGGATTGTAAAACAGGTGGTGGGGCCATCTCGGTGGATTCCGACTCAAAACTCCAGGGGATGAACGCGCGAAAGCCGCCGGTCTCGTCCTGCAGCGTACGGTAATGGTCGAAATGGATCATGCGTTCCTCGATCGTCTCGCCCAATCCGTAGACCATCGTCGAGGTGCTTCTCAAGCCGATCTCATGCGCGGTGCGATGGACTTCAAAATATTCCGCCACTTTCGTTTTAAGAGGGCTGACGATCTGCCGCACCCGGTCGACCAAAATTTCGGCGCCGCCTCCCGGCAGACTGTTCAAACCCAGCGTTTTTAACCGCGTCAATACTTCGCGAATGGAAATTTTAGAAACTTTGGAAATATGCATCACCTCTGAGGCGGAAAATGAGTGGACATGAACTTGAGGAAACCTGGATTTGACGGACCGGACAATGTCCTCATAATATTCGATCCCCAGTGCCGGGTTATGCCCTCCCTGCAGCAGGACCTGTGTGCCGCCGATCGCGACAAGCTCTTCTATTTTATGAAAAATTTCATCGTGGGTCCGCAGATACCCCTCTTCTTTATCGCCGGGCAGGCGATAAAAAGCGCAAAACTTGCAGAGCGTGTAGCAATAATTCGTGTAATTAATGTTCCGGTCCACCACAAAGGTCGCCCGGGTTTTGGACTCAGGGTTCTTTCTTAGGTTCAACTCATCAGCGGCTCTGCCCAGTTCAAAAAGATCCGCGTCGTGGTAGAGTCGGACGCCCTCTTCGACGCTGATTCTTTTCCCAAAAAGCGCTTTATTCAAAAGTGCCTGGACGGTCATCTTGCGCCAACGGCCTCCGTAATATCTTCCAATTCTCCCACGGGCTCGATCAGCCCGCACTTAGCGGCAGTGTCAAAATACAACCGCATCCCTTCCCTTAAGCCCTCGTCAAAATCGTAAGACAGCTGCGAGAAATAGGATTTTAAAACTGCCTCGGGTAATCCCGTTTTATTTTTTGCTTCCTCGATCACGTCGCTCAAATGGGCCAGCCCCCATTGTTTCGATTTTAGAATGGCCTTATGAGTTTGTAAAACTTCGTCGGGGTGATTTAAGAAAAAATCACGCCGCACGGCCCAGACCGCGAAAACGATCGGCTTCTTTGTCCACGCCTTCCAATGCTCGGCCAAATCAATGATTTGTAATCCCGAATCCGCGAGACGCGCTCTCGTCACCAAGGCCTGATCGCCGATAAGCAAGATCGCGTCACAATCTTCCGGGATATCTCTGCCGCCTGAAGGCGTGAGTTTAAACTCGGGAGCAAAACCATAGCGCAGACGACAAATAATCTCTAAGAGCGCCGGCGTCGTGCGGCCTTCGCCGGTCCACGCAATTCGGCGTCCTTTCATCTCCTCCAACCGGTAACGGCTGAAAAGAAGAACGCTCATGACCCCGCTTTCCGAGCTGATCGACAAATCGGGCAGGAGGAGAAATTTTTTCTGATGCTGCGCGTACCAAAACACGGACACCGGACTTATTTCAAGCTCCCCTCTTAAAATTTTTTCGTTCAAAACGACCGGCGATCCTGAAACCATCTCGACATTAGAAGGCGCAAGGCCCTTCGAAATCGCAAGATCTACTGGCAGTGAGTTGATAAAAGCGATGGATCCTAAACGTAACATTACGCCACCAAACACTCTTTCTGAATCGGCGTGTAGGTGCTGTTGACTTCGACGGGTTCCAGGCCGCAAGCCTTGATCAACGACACAAGCTCTTCGTAGGTAAAACCTTTTGATTGGGACCCGGCGGCTTTCGCGATGGTTTCATCGAAATTCGTGCCTCCGAGATCATCCACGCCATATTCCAAAGCGACATGGATTAATTTTTCGTCCACATAATTCCACAATTGCCGGATGTGGGGAAAATTGTCGAGTAGGAGCCGCGCGGTGGCCAGCACTTGAAGGTCGGTGATCCCGCCTGTCCGCGGCAAGTGGGACAACTCGGTGTGGTCCGGCTGAAACGCCAAAGGCACAAACGCGAGAAAGCCCCCGCTCTCGTCCTGCGTTTTTCTGAGACGCAGTAGGTGGTCCACGCGTTCCTCCGGGGTTTCTACATGCCCATAAAGCATCGTCGCGTTGGACCGAAGCCCCGCCTGATGGACCCGTTGATGGATCTCAAGCCAGCGGTCCGCGCTGATTTTCGGCGCGCAAATAAGGGCCCGCGCTCGTTCGCTAAAGATCTCGGCTCCTCCGCCGGGCACTCCCCCCAGTCCCGCCTCGATCAAACGGTCAATCACCTCTTCGACCGGGATTTTTTCAAGCCGCGCGTAGAAATCAAGCTCGACCGCCGTGAAGGCCTGAATCAAAACACCGGGACAACTTTTTTTGATGCGGCATAGCATTTCCTCATAGTAGGAAAGCTTGAGATCCGGGTCCAGTCCGCCCACGATATGCACCTCCCAAACGCCATGGCTCGCGGCCACCTTGACGCGGCGCTCGATCTCTTCGACGGAGAGCGCATAAGCGTCTTTGTCTTTTTTGGTTTTTGCGAACGCGCAGAATTTGCACGATAAAACGCAGATATTCGTGTGATTCACGTTAATGCTGTGCGTGAAATGGGCGTTGTGACCGTGCATGCGCCTTTTCACAAAATCGGCCATCGCGCCCAGCTCAAGGACGTTCCGGCTTTTGATCAAACGCACCCCGTCTTCTTCCGAGAGACGGATACCCGTCTTGACCTTCTCAAAAATATCCTTAAACTCTTTGACCACTTCCATCCTATTCTCCTTCATCCCCGCGCCAACGTTTAAATAGTGTATGCTCTATTTTTAAAAGGTCAAGCGCTCTGCCGATCGTGAAATCCACCATTGCTTCCACCGTCTTTGGTTTGTGATAAAAAGCGGTCGTTGCCGGCACAATGTGCACGCCGATCTCCGAAAGAGCCAGGAGATTTTTCAAATGAATAGGGCTCAAAGGGCTTTCGCGCGGCACCAGGATCAGCGGCCGCTTTTCTTTCACGGACACGCTCGCCGCGCGGTGGATCAGGTTGAGCGTGATCCCGTGGGCAATCGCCGCGACCGTGGACATGCTGCAAGGCGCGATCACCATCGCGTCGATCTTGGCGGATCCGCTTGAAACCTTCGCCGCGAAATCGTCCGCCGGCGCCACAAACAGCCTGGCAGAGGGGTCAGACCCCTCTGCCCCTTTCTTATGGGTCAGAGGGGTCTGACCCCTGAAGTGCTTTAAAAAATTTTTCTTAATATCAACATACCTTTCACCTAAGTCAACGCCCAGCTCTTCTTTGAAAACGCGGACACCGCTCGGGCTGATGATCACATGAACCTCGTGCCCGGCTTTAAGCAGAAAGCGGACGAGGCGTTCGCCTAAAATCGCGCCGCTGGCGCCGCTGATCCCGACGATGATCTTTTTCATCTAAAAATATCCAAAAAGGTAAAAATGAGCAAGAGAACTCCTATCCAACCGTTGATCATGAAAAATGCTGTGTTGATCCGGTCAAGTTCCCCCTCCGAAACCAGTGAATGCTCGATTTTCAAGAGGATGGCCGCCACCAAGACCCCGATCCAATACAAAAACCCTAAAGAGGAAAGGAAACCGAATAAAATCAAAAAAATCAGCGTGATCAAATGGCAATAGCTCGAAATCTTAAGCGCCTGGCCGCGGCCAAACCGTACAGGGATAGAGTGAAGGTCGTGCGTCCTGTCAAAATCAACGTCTTGAAGACTATAAATAATATCGAAACCCGAGACCCAAAATAAAACGGCCAGTGAAAGCAGAACGGCCGGCCAGGAAAAATTGCCCGTCACCGCCAGCCATCCTCCCATGGGCGCCATTGCTAAAACGAGCCCCAGTGTAAAATGGCATAGAAAACTAAATCGCTTCACGTAATGGTATGTGCACAGAAAAAAAATCGCGATGAACGACAGCTTGAAGCACAGCGGGTTTAAGATCCACGCCGAAAGAAAAAAGAGGACTAAGCTCACACCCGTGACGCCCCAGGCGCCGGCCAGCGAAAACTCACCGGTAATGAGCGGCCGGTTCTTAGTTCGCGGATTTTTCTGGTCGATCTCGATGTCCACGAGCCGGTTCAGCGTCATGCCGGCCGTTCGGGCGCTAACCATCGCGGCGGTGATCCAGAAAAATTTGCCGAACGCGGGGACGGTCTTGGCCGAAAGCAGCATGCCCAGATACGCGAACGGAAGCGCAAAGACCGTATGCTCAAACTTGATGAGTTCAATAAACGCTCTCAGTTTTTTTCTAAATTCCATAACTCAAATCAGGGCGTTAGGATTTACGATTCAAGGATCGTAAGCGTTTGGGACAATTTCGTGACGTCCAAGACTTTCTTGACATGAGCGTTCACGTGCAAAAGGCCGAACGCGATGTCGCGTGCCTTGGCTTTTTTGTTCATCTCGAGAAAAATACCGATCGCGGTCGAATCGATATAAGCGATCTCCGCCAGGTCCAAAAAAAAACTTTTGGAAGCGCTCTGCCCGATCGAAGCAAAAAGCCGCTCTTGCGCGCCAAGCGCGCTCCAGCCCTCGAACAACCCGCTCAGCTTCAAAACGGTCAGGTCCGTGGAAGATTTTTCGACAACGATCTTAAGCTCCTCTGTCATTGTTTTCCGGCTCCAATCGACTCCCACACCGCGTCTATTTTTTTCTTTGTCGTTTCATCCATCGTGATGTCTTCAGGCCAAACCCGCGTGTAGTTCTCTTCCTTCCACTTGGCGGTCGCGTCTATCCCTACCTTCGACCCATAATCCCGGATAGGCGCCGCGTGATTCAACGTGTCCACGGGCCCTTCCACAAAAAAGAGATCCCTTTTAGGATCAATATTGTTAAAAACATTGAGTGCCACGCTCGAAAGGTCGTGTACGTTCACCGTTTTATCCACCACGATCACGACTTTGGTGAACGACAACTGGCCCAGGCCCCAAACCGCGTGCGCGACCTTTCGGGCCTGAAAGGGATAGTGCTTATCAATGGAAAGGATCACGGCATTGTTAAAAGTCCCTTCCATCGGGAAATTCATGTCCTCAAGTTCCGGGATCTGTTTCTTTAAAATCGGCAAAAAAGTCTTTTCGATGGTCTTTCCCATGTAATAGTCCTCCATTGGTGGCTTGCCTACGAGGGTGGTCAAATACGTCGGGTTCCTCCTCATCGTGACACACTGAACATGAAACGCCGGAAAAAGTTCCACCGGAGTATAAACGCCGGTATGGTCTCCGAACGGCCCTTCGGGGCGCAAATCCTCCGGGTCCACGAAACCTTCGAGCACGATTTCGCTCTCCGCCGGCACTTCGAGATCCACGGTCTTACATTTCACGAGTTCTACCGGCTCGTTTCTCAAAAATCCGCTGAATAAAAACTCGTCCACGCCGTACGGCAACGGCACGACCCCTGAAAAGACCGTGGCCGGATCCGCGCCGATCGCGACCGCCACTTCCAGCTTGCGGCCGCGGCTTTTCATTTTCTGCGAGTGGATCGCGCCGTCTTTTTGGGTCTGCCAGTGCATGCCGGTCGTGCGATCATCATAGACCTGCATGCGATAAACGCCGACATTTCTGTCTTTTGTTTCGGGGTCTTTCGTGATCACCAGCGGCAGCGTGATGAATCTTCCGGCATCTTTCGGCCAGCATTGCAAGATCGGCAGATCGGAAAGTTTGAAGTCATTTTTTAAAACGATTTCCTGGCAGGCGCCGTGGGATCCCATTCTGGGCGGCATCTTTGAAAGGTCAACCAACTTGCCCAAGAGATTGATCTTTCCCCCAAAATCTTTTGGAACGCCCTTCAACGCCAAAAGCTCGCTGATCTTCCGCGCCGCTTCTTCCACATGCGCGCATCCCAAAGCAATCGCCATGCGTTTATAGGAACCGAATGCGTTGATCAAGACCGGCATCGCCGAACCTTTGGCTTTTTCAAAATAAAGCGCCTTGCCGCCTCCGGCCATTTTTGACACCCGGTCCGTGATCTCCGTGATCTCGAGGACCGGATCCACTTCTTCGGTGATACGCAGAAGCTCTCCCTGGGCTTCGAGAAGGCGGATAAACTCGGCTAGATTTCTTGGCGTTTTCAAAACGGTTTCCTTGCCTGGTAAATCGTGATGATTCCGAATAAATGCGATCTCGTCCGGATACCCTGAAAGCCCGTTTCACCGAGTTTCCTGGAAAACTCAGCCACGTTAAGAAACCGCTTCGCGGATTCCGTCAGATAAAACACCGGATAATCTTTTCCGAACAGGATTTTCCCGACCAAAGCGGTAAACGTGGTCATATAAAATTTCCACAAGGCGCCGACCCATGTCTTCGGTGGCTCCGTAATGTCGAGGAAACTGATTTTTCCCCCAGGCTTGAGCGACCGATGGACTCCCTTTAAAATGAGATCGATATTCTGATAGAGATTTCGCAGCACAAAACCCGACACGACAAGATCGTAGGGCTCGCTTTCGATCGGCAACTCTTCCGCTTTCTTAAGCGCCCAGCGAATTTTATGGCGGCCATTCAAGCCTGTTTTCTCATACCGCTTTTGAGCGAAAAAAAGCATTTTTTCGGAGAAATCGAGCCCGACGACCTCTCCGCTGCCTTCCAATCGTTGAACCGCCTCCAAGGCCAGGTCTCCGGTGCCGCACCCCAAATCCAAAACTCTCATTCCCGGCTCAAGCGGGGCGAGCGTCTCCCGTCTCCAGAGAGACGCCAGACCAAAGCTGGTTAAATGATTAAAAAGATCATACCGGGCCGCCAACCGGTTAAACATGTTTTGAATAGTGTCAGAGTCTGGTTTTCCGTGCGGTGTGGTTTTTTGCATACGACTGTGGTAATATCTTACTATGGAAGAAGTTAGATTACAAGAAGAACTCAAAAAAGCCCGGCAAGAGCTCTTACTTCTCTATCAAATCGGCAACTTGATCCGAACCGCGCTCCTCCTGGATGAAGTAATCTATCTTATCTTGAGCGCCGTTACCAGCCACGAGGGAATGGGATTCAATCGGGCGCTGCTCTTTATGGTGGATGAGGCAGGGACACAGCTTGAGGGGAAGATGGGCATCGGCCCGACTCACCCCGCGGCGTCGCCGAGCGTCTGGAAGATGATCGAACAAAACAAAATCACGCTCGAAGGGCTCCTGGATGTTTACCATAAAGCCGGCAAGAATATTGACCCCGATCTGAATACCATCGTCAAACAGATACGCCTGCCGATCGAAAAGGAGTTTGGCGTTCTGGCAAAAGCCGTGATTCAGGGCGCTCCCTTCCTCGTGTCAAAAGAGGACGCCAACCACGAACTGTGCGACATCCGATTAAGAAATCTTGAAATCGCTCAATTCGCCGCCGTGCCGCTCCGGGGGAAAAACCACGTGATCGGAGTTTTGCTCATTGACAACATCACCACGAAAAAGTCGATGGACGAAAGGGACGTGCAGCGCCTGATGATGTTGGCGGATCACGCGGGGCTGGCGCTTGAGAACGCGAGGACCTACAACGAAGTGGTCATGACCTCGCAACAAGACTCGCTGACAAAGCTTTGGAACCACGGACATTTCCAGAAACTCCTCCAGGAAGGCATTGTGGACGCCAAAATCAACAAAAAAGACTTAAGTCTCGTCATTTTTGACATGGATGACTTTAAAACCTATAACGATACCTTTGGGCATCAGGCCGGCGACAAGGCGCTCGAATTCATCGCGCGTACCGCCAAGACGGTCATGCGACGCTACGATTATTTGGCCCGCTACGGCGGCGAAGAATTTGCGGCGGTGCTCCCGGGCACCTCCAAAGAAGAGGCGTTGAAACTCGCGGAGCGCTTAAGAGAAATCGTCGAGAAAGAAACCTCCAACACCTGGCAGTCCATCATCCCAAGAAAGATCACGGTCTCCATCGGAGTCGCCACGTTTCCTGAAGATGCACAGGAGAAGGAAAAGCTGATCTTCTGCGCGGACGGCGCTCTCTACGAGGCAAAACGCGCGGGGAAAAATCAGGTGCGTACTTACCAAAACCTGGCGAGGCGCAAAGAAGACGCGGGGCCTTAAGCGGCGACGGCTTCTTCTTTTTCGGAAAAACGCACCGAGACGATCTTGCTGATGGCCGTTTCGGCCATCGTGATCCCGTACATCACATCCGCCAGATTCATTGTCCGTTTATTGTGCGTGATCAAAATAAACTGGGAACCGGTGATAAAATCCCTTAGGACCCCGCAAAACCGGTCGACATTCGATTCGTCGAGCGGCGCGTCTATTTCGTCCAAGACGCAAAATGGGCTCGGCTTGACCTTGAAGAGCGAAAAAAGAAGCGCGATCGCGGTCAGGGCCTTTTCCCCTCCGGACAAAAGAGAGATGCTCTGAAGTTTCTTTCCGGGAGGCCGTGCCACGATCTCGATCCCGCATTCGAGCACGTCGTCCTCATCCAAGAGCAACAATTCCGCGGACCCCCCTCCGAAAAGCAGGCGGTAGTATTCCGTAAAATGTTTCTGGATCTTGCCGAAGGTATCGATGAAAAGCTCTTTCGTCGTCCGGTTGATCTTTAAGATCGCCTTGTGGATGTCTTCCTTGGCCTGCAAGAGATCCTGCTGCTGTTTGGTCAGAAAGTCAAAACGCTCCTTCATTTCGTCATACTCCTGGATCGCCACGAGATTCACCGGGCCCATTTTATTTAATTTCTCGCGCTGAAACTGGATCTCAATTTTCGCCTCCTCCGCGTCAAATTCCTCCGGCACCGACAACGCGGCCTCCGCCTGGCGCTGCGTTTCGGAGATATTGCCTCCGACGATCAGGTCTACTTGATACGCGTTGAATATCCTTTCCCTCAAACGGTCCATCTCATGCCGGAGCTCCACCTGCTCCAGCTCAAACCCGTGCACTTTTCCGAGGGCCTCTCTTAAGAACTCCTGCCGCTCATTCTTGGCTTTCTCCAACGTCTCAAGCTCTGTCGCAATCGCTTCCCGGTCCCGGCGCGTGCCCTCGGTGCTTTTCAAAATCCCGTCCCGGCGCGAGGATAGATTTTGAAGCTCCGTTTCCAATAACTTATTTTCCTCCTCCAACGATTCTTTCTTGGCCGTCGCGTTCTCCACCTCGTTCACGAGCGACAATTCCTGCGCCTCCTCGGACATCATCGCCTCCAGGGCCCTCGTTTTGTCTTTTTCGATCTTCTCGCGTTTGGCCGTGCAATGGCTCTGCTTTGAGCGCGTCTCCGTCAAATGCACGAGAAGCGCCTCTTTTTCTCCGGCTTTATCTTTAAAAGCATTTTCGACCGACCCCAACTCGGCCTGAAGGGTCTTTTCTTCCGCGGCAAGGGTCTCAAGCTTTTTCACCAATTCTTTTTCCCGCCCGGAAAGTTTTCCCCGCTCGGCGTCCAGGTCCGATAGTTCGGCGGACAACAGAGAAAATTCCTCGTCCCATTTCTCTTCCGTCTGCATTTTGGAAACTTCTCCGACAAAACTTTTAATTTCAGACTCGAGCTCCGATTCTTCCGCGGGCCCGAATTCCGAGGCCTGTTTTTGGGTCAGTGCCTGCAATAGGGCCTTCAGCTTGTCCTTAAACTTTTTCACGGCCGACTGAAGCGCGGTCAGCCGTTCACCGGCCCGGCGCCCCTCGTTCGACGCGATGTCTTTTTTTTCATTCAACCGCTGAGATCTTTTTTCCAAGACTCCGTTTTCGGCACGAACACTGGCAAGTTCGCTTTGAACATGGGCGCGCCCGTTCGCGAGATCAAAAAGACGCGCCTTCCCGGCTTTTTCTCCGGCCGCGAGGCCCGCGACCGCATCCGCCAACGCCTTAAAATCACCCTCGACCGAATCAAGAAACGCACGGGCTTCCGTCTCTTCCTTTTGCAGGATCTCAAACTCAGCGGTCCATTGGTTATACTCCTCTTTGTATTTCTCGATCCGCCGTTTCAACGTTTCCGTCTGCCTCAAAAGCTGCTCTTTTCTCTGGGACAACTCTCCGATCCGTTCACGGTTTAAGAGCAGGCGGTCCTGATTTTTACGGATCCCACTGGCGGTATCGGTTTCCCGGGCGCGGCTGTCTTGTAACTCTGCGTCGATCCGGGAGAGTTCCCGCTTTTTGTCCGCATAATCGGCCTCGGCGGCCTGCATCAGCGAATGGCTCGCCTCTTCCTCTTTCTTCAGGTCGACGAGACTTGCTTCTCTTGTTTTACGTTTATGATCGAAAAGCAGAAATTCTCTTGAGGCGACCGCGAGCTCCAATTTTTTCAGCTTCTCAAATTCCGCCTTATAGCTCTCGGCCTTCTTGGCCTGGCGCTCGATCGATCCGATCTGCCGCTTCACTTCCTGGATAATGTCGTTGATACGCAAAAGATTAGCATCGGTCTGCTCGAGCTTTCGGAGCGCCTCTTTTTTCTTCGATTTATATTTGGTGATCCCGGCCGCCTCTTCAAAAATGACGCGCCGGTCTTCCGGCTTGGAATTGAGGATCTGATCCATCTTCCCCTGTTCAATAATGGAATAGCTCTCGGTGCCGATGCCGGTCCCCATCAAAAGTTCGTTGATATCTTTAAGACGCACGTTATTTTTATTAAGCAGGTATTCGCTTTCGCCGGAGCGGTAAAGCCGGCGCGTGATCGTGACCTCGTCATAATCGATCGGCAGGATTTTGGATTCGTTCGAAAGCGTCAGGGAAACTTCGGCGAGGTTGAGCGGTTCCTTCGTGGCGCTGCCATTGAAGATCACGTCTTCCATGCTGGCGCCGCGCAAGGATTTGGCGCTTTGTTCTCCCAAGACCCAGCGGATCGCGTCGGAAATATTGGACTTTCCGCAACCGTTCGGGCCCACAATCGCGGTCACGCCCGGCTCAAACTCGATCGTGGTTTTGTCCGCAAAGGACTTAAAGCCAACTAGTTCCAGCCTTTTAAAGTACAAAAACGCTCCTTTTATGGTACTGAGGTCCTTCGCTTCGCTCAGGATGAAAAGCCAGTGTAAATCCTGCTTTTCAGTTAAATTCAGTAAAGCCTAGTTCATTTAGAGTAGCACGATTGCGGTAGGGAGTCAATAGGAATACTACCTGTAGGGGTTTCGAGGCCTAAAAAGCGAGGGTGTGATAGCCGCTATCGACGAAGAGGACTTCTCCGGTGATTCCGCGGCTTAAAGAACTGCATAAAAACAGGGCGGTATCCCCGACCTCCTCCGCCTCGGTGTTGCGCCTGAGCGGAGATTTCTCACGCGCCACCTTCAAAATCTCGGAAAAACCGGAAATCCCCCGCGCCGCGAGCGTATTGATGGGCCCCGCCGAGATTGCGTTGACACGAATATTCTTCGGCCCCAAATCGTAAGCGAGATAGAGAACGCTCGCCTGGAGCGCCGCCTTCGCGACGCCCATCACGTTATAGCCCGGTGCCACGCGTTCGCCGCCGAGATAGGTCATTGTGAGAATACTGCCCGCGCCTTTTTTTTCCATCAAAGGTGCCATCTTCTGAGACAAAAGCGTCAGCGAATAAGCGCTGACGCCAAGTGCAACGTCAAATCCGTCTTTTTTAGTTTTTAAATAATTCCCTTCAAGGTCCTCGGCCTTCGCGTACGCGACGCAATGCGCCATGAAATCAAGCCCGCCCCACGAGACATCCAGCTTCGCCGCGACCGCATCCACTTCATTTTCTTTCATCACGTCACACGGCAACACCATTGAGTTCGGTAAAGTCCCCGCCAGCTCGCGCACATTTTCCTCGAGCCGCTCCCCCTGATAAGTGAACGCAAGCTCCGCCCCTTCGCGTGACAAACTTCTGGCAATCGCCCACGCGATGCTTCGCTTATTGGCCACGCCGAGAATCAATCCTTTCTTCCCTTCAAGAAGTTTTGACATGGGCCTACTCCTTAAATTTTTTAATCACAATGGACGTGTTGTGGCCGCCAAACCCGAGCGAGTTGGACAGGCAGGCGTCCACCTTGGTTTTCCGGGCGCTTCCGGGAATATAATCCAGATCACATTCGGGGTCCGGATGGGTGAGATTGATCGTGGGATGAAGCGTTTGGTGTTCTATGGAAAGGCAGCAAGTCACAAATTCAATGCCGCCGGCCGCGCCCAAGGTATGCCCGGTCATGGATTTTGTCGAGTTTATCTGCAGTTTTTTCGCGTGGTCTTTAAAAACATTCTTGATCGCCAAGGTTTCGATTTTGTCGTTTAGCTCCGTGGAAGTCCCGTGGGCATTGAGATAGGTGATGTCTTTCGGGGCCATCCCGGCGTCTTTGAGGGCGAGGTTCATGCAATACGCGGCGCCTTCCCCATCGGGCCTGGGCGCGGTCATGTGAAACGCGTCGCCGTTCAAGCCATAGCCGGCGATCTCCGCGTAAATATGCGCGCCACGCTTCTTGGCATGCTCCAACTCTTCCAAGACCACGATCCCGGCGCCTTCCCCCATCACGAAACCGTCTCTCTCTTTGTCAAATGGGCGGGACGCCGCCTGTGGATCGTCATTGCGCTTGGTTGATAGCGCTTTCAACGCGCAAAACCCGCCGATGCCCAGTGGCGTGATGCAGCTCTCGGTCCCACCCGCCACCATAGCCTTCGCCTGGCCATGCTGGATCATGCGATAAGATTCTCCGATCGCGTGCGTTCCCGTCGCGCAGGCCGTGACCACGGCCAGGTTCGGGCCCTTTAAGCCGAAAAGAATGGAGATCCATCCCGCCGCCATGTTGATGATAAGAAGCGGGATCATAAAAGGCGTGAACTTTTCGGGACCTTTGGTGAGATAAATAGAGTGTTCTTTTTCAATGATCCCGAGACTGCCGATGCCTGAGCCTACGACCACGCCGATTTCAAAAGGATTCTCTTTTTTGAGATCGAGACCTGAATCGTGAATCGCCTCGGTCGCGGCCGTCACCGCGAATTGGCAAAACTTCTCCATGCGCCTGGATTCTTTTAAAGGGATGGAGTCGATAGGATTGTAGTTTTTGATTTCGCCCGCGATGCGGGAATTGAACTGATGGGGATCGAAAGAGGTGATCTTGTCTACGCCGCTTTGCCCTCGAATGAGCGAATTCCAAAAATCATTTTTATTGTTACCGATTGGCGTGACCACTCCCACACCGGTAACCACGACGCGTGGGTAAGGCATGACGATTTATTTTGGGCTCTTGTTGGCTTTTTCCTCAACATATTTCACCGCTTCGCCGACAGAGGTCATTTTCTCAGCGTCTTCATCCGGAATCTCGATCCCGAATTCCTCCTCCAAAGCCATCACGAGCTCAACCGTGTCCAAAGAGTCGGCTCCAAGATCATCCACGAAAGATGCGGAATCCGTCACTTCCTCGGGCTTGACGCCCAACTGTTCCGCGATAATTGCCCTTACCTTCTGTCCGACATCGGCCATTTATTTCCTCCTTTTACCCCACCACCTCTTTTCGAGGTGGCTTATGTTTAAATTTATAGTTACCCCACCTCGGCGCAAAGCGCCAGCGCCATACGGCGCTAAAAGAGGTGGTGGGGTTACATCACCATTCCGCCATCAACCGTGATGACCTGACCCGTTATAAAATTGCTCTCGTCTGATGCCAAATAAAGAGCGGTTTTTGCCACGTCTATCGGTTTTCCAAAAAAACCAACAGGAATTGTTTTTAAAATAGCGTTTTTGACGTCTGCGGCCAATCCTTGCGTCATTTCGGTGTCGATAAACCCCGGCGCGATCGCGTTCACCATCACGTTGCGCGACCCGAGCTCCTTCGCCACTGATTTTGTCAGCGCGATGATTCCCGCTTTGCTCGCGGCGTAGTTGGCCTGGCCGGTATTGCCGATCAGCCCGATCACCGAGGCCATGTTGATGATCTTGCCGTAACGCTGCTTCATCATGGCCTTCGAAACGGCCCGCATACAGAGAAAAGTGCCCTTCAAATTCGTATCCAGGACCTCATCCCAGTCGGCGTCGGTCATTCGGACGAAAAGTCCGTCCTTTGTGACCCCCGCATTGTTGACGAGTATATCAACTCGCTTATATTTGTCAAGGGTTTTGTCCAGCAATTCCTCCACTTTTGCGGAATCCCGGACATCGAGCTGAAAAACGAACGGTTCCTCACGGCTTATTTCATAAATCTCTTTCGCGACGGCCTTTAACGCCTCCTGATTCCTCGCCGTCAGGACGAGTTTGGCCCCTTCTTTGGCGAAAAGAACGGCGATCTCTCTGCCGATCCCGCGGCTGGCGCCCGTAATGATCGCGATTTTGTCTTTTAAACGTCCATCAGTCAATGGCATGAAAGTCCTCTAAGGCATTCAACGAGATCGTCTCGATCGTGGGGTCAATTTTCCTCAAGAGCCCTTTCAAAACCTTGCCGGGAGAAAATTCAATGAAGGTCTTGATCCCCTTTCCGATAATAAACCGCATCGAATCTTCCCATAAGGTACGGTGATTCATCTGCCAAATGAGATTTTGCTTGATGCGGGCCGGGTCTTCTTCGATGTTGGCGGTCAAGTTGCTAACCACTTGAATTTTTGGTTTCTGGATCAAGACGCCTTTGAGCGCCTGTTCGATGCGCCGACAGGCAGGTTCCATGCAGCTGGAATGAAACGCGCCGCTCACATCCAGCGGGATCACTTTCTTGCCGCCTTTTTCACGGAGCCGTTCGATCGCTTCCTCCACGTTCTTCTTTCGTCCTGAGATCACGATCTGTCCCGGTGCGTTCAGATTGCCCACCTCCGCGCCTGTTTTCTGACAAACCTCTTCTACGACTGAAAGCTCCAAGCCCAGTACCGCCGCCATCAATCCCGGCTGTTCAGCCGCCGCCTCATCCATGTATTTCCCTCGCGCGCTCACAAATCGCACCCCCTCATCAAACGAGATAGCCCCGGCCGCGCATAAAGCAGTGGCCTCACCTAAGCTCAAACCCGCCGCGTATCTGGCCTCAAACTCCTTGCTTTTGGGATGATTTTTAAATACCTCGAGCGCCGCCATGCTCGTCACAAAAATAGCGGGCTGGCTGACACGCGTCTGGGTTAATTTCTCCGGAGGGCCCTCAAAACACGTCGCGCGGATATCAAAATCCACGAGCGTGGCTGCGCGGTCAAAAATTTTGCGGGCGACCGGGTAGGTCTGATAAAGATCTTTTCCCATCCCGGTAAACTGCGAGCCCTGCCCCGGGAAGAGATAAGCGATTTCTACCCCACCACCCGCTTCCTGCCGCCTCTTGGCGGCAGAGCGATTTGACGAAGACAAATCGCTAAATCCTTCGGATTGCGAAGCGGGTGGTGGGGCTACCATTCGATCACCATCGCTCCCCACACGAGGCCGCTGCCGAACGTTGCCAAAACGACTTTGTCTTTCTTTTTTATTTTTCCGGCACGCACCGCTTCACAGAGCGCGATCGCGCAAGAGGCGCTCGAGGTATTGCCGTACTTCTGAAGATTCACAAAAATCTTTTCCTTGGGTAGCCCCAGTCGTTCCGAGACGGCCTCGATGATCCGTTGATTGGCCTGATGAGGGATAAAGCAGGCCACGTCGTCCATGGCTACGCCAGCTTTCGCAAGCGCTTTCGTCACCGCGTCGCACATGCCGCGAACGGCGAGCTTAAATACTTCCGATCCATTCATTTTAAGATAATGCGCCTTGCTTTCGACCGTTTCATGACTGGCAGGATTTTTAGAGCCTCCCGCGGTAATAGTCAAAAGATCCGCATAACGGCCATCCGATCCGATCAGCGTGCCCAAGATTCCTCCCGATTTCACCTCTTGCAGCACCGCCGCCCCCGCCCCATCACCAAACAAAATGCAAGTCGTCCGGTCGCTCCAATCAATATACGAAGAAATGAGGTCCGCCCCGATCACGAGAATCGTTTTATACGAGCCGTTTTTAATGAACTGTTCCGCCGTAAATAAGGCGTAGACAAACCCCGCACACGCCGCCGCCAGGTCAAAGGCCGCGGCGTTCGTCGCGCCGATCTTTTCCTGAACCAGGCACGCGCAAGCCGGCAGCGGCATATCCGGGGTCGCGGTCGCCACAATCAGAAGATCGATATCTTCGGGTTTCAGTTTTGCGTTTTTCAACGCCTCCAAAGCCGCCTTCGCCGACAGATCGCTCGTTCCCATCCCTTTATCCGCGACATGCCTCTCCTGAATTCCCGTCCGCGTCCGGATCCATTCATCCGACGTATCCACCATTTTCTCAAGATCGCGGTTCGTCAGCACTTTTTCCGGCACATAGAAACCCATGCCCACAATCCCGACCCCTGTCGTTTTTTTTGTGTTTGACACTTGCTCGTTACTCCATCCTATTGCGGATCGCTTCCAAAATATGGGTATTGATTTCGTATTTCACGAATTCCGAAGCTACACGGATCGCGTTCTTGATCGCGCGGGCGTTCGAGGATCCGTGGCTGATGATACAGGTGCCATCGATTCCCAGAAGCGGCGCGCCGCCGTACTCGGAATAATCTATTTCTCGTCTCAGTCGGTCAAACGCGGGCTTCGCGAAAAACGCGCCGACCCTCGTGAACACGTTCTTTTTCAATTCCTGTTTCAAAAGCTTCCCAATCACGTCCGCGATCGATTCAGAGACTTTCAGCACGACGTTTCCAACGAATCCGTCACACACCACGATGTCGACGCTGCCGTTGAAAATATCCCGCCCCTCGACGTTGCCGATAAAATGAAGCCGGCTTTTATTTAAAAGCTGATGTGCTTCCTTAATGTATTCCGTCCCCTTCGTTTCTTCTTCTCCGATGTTCAAAATGCCTATCGAGGGCCGGTTTTTTCTCAAAATGTAGCGGAAATAAACGTCTCCCATGATCGCGTATTGGATTAAATGCGTGGGCTTGGTGTCAATATTAGCTCCCACATCGATCAGGAAAGTGGGTGTGCCAAGCGTGGGAAAAATGATGCCAATGCCGGGCCGATCCACGCCTTCGAGAAGTCTCAGCTTCAGGGTACAGGCGACCACCGCGGCGCCGGTATGACCGGCGGTCACGATCGCGTCTACGACACCCTCCTTGGCCAGGTCCGCGCAAACGGAAATCGAGGCGTCTTTCTTTTTACGGATGGAAACCGTGGCCGATTCATCCATGCGGATAAAACTCCCCGCGTGATGAATGGTAATGCTCTTGGGGGGATCCTTGTGTTTTTCGAGCTCAGAGCGTAGAAGGTTTTGGTCGCCGACCAACACGATGCGGAAATCGTGTTCGCGGGCCGCCGCGACCGCCCCTGCCACAACCGCTTGAGGAGCGTTATCTCCGCCCATCCCATCGACGGCAATTCTCATCCCACCACCTCTTTTGAGCTCAATAGCTCAGACGCGCCAAGCGCGTCGAGGCGGCGGCATGAAACCACGATTTTCTTATGAGACGGGTACGCCGCCTCAAAAAGAGGTGGTGGGATCATGCAGTCTTTTTCTTTTCCTTGGATTTGATCTGAAGGACCGGGCGTCCGTTGTAGTATCCGCATTTCGGGCAGACCCGATGGGAGGCATGAGGAACACAATTTTCCGTCCCCAACGGACAGTTGGGGTCCAGGGAGGTCTGCATCGCGGTCATCACGTCATGCGTGCGACGCTTACGGGTACGGCTGTTGGAATGACGTCGTTTTGGGTTAGGCATTTTTCTCCTTAAATTCCTTTTTGTTCGTTCTTAATCTTTGCCGTGGCAGTCACAGGACTCCTGGTTCAGGTTGGCCCCGCAAAAAGGGCACAATCCTTTGCAATCCGGCTGGCAAAGGATTCGTATCGGATGCTCCAAAATAATCTCATCCCGGACGTCTGGGTCTATCGTGACCGAATCCAAGCCCTTGATATCATAATGAAGCGTGAAGTCTTTTTCAAATAGATTATTAAACTCTTCAAGACACAGGGAGCAAGTGAGATACCGCATGCCTTCCACATGCGCCTGCACGGTCAGATCCTTGTCCGACTTCCAGGCTTCGGCCTTGAGCTGCAAATTCTCCGGAAAATGCATGATGCCGATGTCCAGGTCCAAGTCCTCGGGGGCGATCTCTTCCTGAAAAACAAGACCTTTGTTGCCTTTGAAATCGCTTAAGGTAATCTTCATCGCTTAAATAGGCGCCGGGTCTTACTGATTAAATTTTTTCTTTAAAGCCGCAACGATTCTTTCGGGGACAAACGCGCTGACGTCGCCGTTTAACGAGGCCACCTCTTTAATCAGGTGGCTGGAAAGATAAGAATAAGACTCATGCGGCATCAAAAAAATTGTTTCGATATTGTCGGCCAGTTTGCGATTCGTCAAGGCCATTTGAAATTCATACTCAAAGTCCGAAAGCATGCGGATCCCGCGGATCATTGCGGACGCCTTTTTTTTTCTTGCGTAGTCGACGACCAGCCCGTCAAATCCTTCCACGAGAACATCCTTCAGGCCCCGCACGGAGTCTTCGATCAAATGGATTCGCTCCTTCAGCGTAAAAAGCGGCTTCTTGTCCGTGTGTAGCGCGACCGCGACGATGACTTCGTCAAACATGCCCAGCGCGCGCTTGATGAGATCAATGTGCCCATACGTAAGGGGGTCAAAGGACCCTGGGTAGATGGCCCTTCGCCCGCCGGGTTTCATAAAATAAGTCACTCCTTGGCTTTTTCAGGCATTATAGTGAATGGTGCTTAAGGTAGCAAGTGATTTGTGTTATACTTTTTGAATTATGAAATCACGCCGCCGCACTCACATCAAAATTTTCCTTTTAGCGGGGCTCCTCTTTTCGCTTTTTACCGCTTATCTCTATTTCGGGTTGTTTCCCGGCAAACTGAAGCAGATCGCGCTCGAGAAAATCGAGGCCCTGACGCAAAAAAAGGTCGTGTTTGATAAAGCCCTGTACCTGCCTTTCCGAGGATTGAACTTTGAAAATTTAAAAGTCCTGGATAAAAAGGGCCGCCCTATCTTTTCGGCGCGGCAGCTCGCGATCGACGCGGCGTTTATTCCGTTTTTCAAGGAAAAGAAAATCGTTGTTCGCAATGTCTACCTGGACCATCCAATTTATGAAGCTGCTCTGAATCCGGAAATACCGCCCGGGCTGCTGCCGCCTCCGGTGATGACCAAAATTTCGGGCCAGATTGAAGTACCGGTAGCCTCCGATACGTCAAAAATGAGTTTGTCCGCGCTGGCCGAAGGCCCGGACCTATTCCTGCCCGAAAATGTTTATTTGGAACAGATCGAGATCGTGGATGGGCTCGTCACGATTCGAAAAAGCGCCGCCGCGCCGCTTTTGGAAAAAATCGAAGGAATCAATGTCCGGTTAAAATTCCAAAGACCGCCGAACCTTTTATTTGACGGTTCCTTACGACTCGGCGACAAACCCTATGCGCTCATTTCGCTCAGAGGCAAATGGAATCTGGACCTCGCCGATTACCAATTTCATTTCCAGTCCAAGAGCGACCGGATCCCCGCTTGGCTTTTGGATTACCAAAAAGACCATTTTCTCATCCTGAAAAAATGCCGCCTGATACTGAACGTGGATCTCACCTCTCTGGAGGAATCAAGAGCGCTCTTTCACGCAAAAGCAGATATCGACGACGGCCTCCTATCGCTCAACAAGACCATGTTCCAAGGCAAGATCCTCGGCGACGCGAAAGGACTTTTCAATTTTGACACCAAAGCATTCGAACGCTACAAAGGTAGTCTCAATTTTGTGAACGTGGATGTGGCCAATCTCTCCCCTGAAGTTCCCTCGGTAGAGGCCATTAGCGGTAAGATTCTTTTTCAGCCGGATTTGTTGACCATGGAGTCGATCCGAGGACAGTATCAAAAGCTGCCTTTCGAGGCGACCGGCAGGATCCGGTCCTTTGAAAAACTGCTGCTGGACGCGACGATCCGCGTGAAGGCCGACATCAATCAGATCCTGTCTCTGACTCCCGAGCGCGAGAAAAAATTCTTGAAAGGGTGGCTGTTGCGGGGCGAGGCCGAAGGGATCAGCCTCGTGAGCGGCTCTCTAAAAAAACCGCCAAAACTCCAAATGAAAAATAAACTCTCCCTTCATGGCGTCTCGATCAAAAACCCGGAGCAAAAGATAGACCTCGCGAATGTTTCGGCGGAGGTGAGCCAAAACGAGGCGGGCATTTCCATTGAACACGCGAAATTGACCACCGATAAAAAAACCTATGCCGTCGATTTTTTTATTCCCAATCAACCCGCGGCGCCGGGCACGCTGAAGCTCGACTCGAAAGAAATCCGCCTCTCCGCGACGTATCACCTGGAAGGCCCGAGCGTCGTGATCCGTGAGGCAAAGGGCAGCTTTTATGGCGTCTCAAGCAATTTTCATGGAAAGATCCCCCGCCTTTCTTCCCCCTGGGTCGGGGTTCAAGGGGATTTTAATACGCATTTAAAAGACGTGATGCCGTTTAAGAATTTCGGCCTCGACGGCTCTTTGCACGGCTATTTTGTGCTGGGCGGCCCCTGGAATGATCCCAAAAACTGGGACCTCAAAATCGACGGCAAATCCGATACGCTCTTTGTCAAAAAATTAAAACTGGAAGATACCCAGATCCAGGTCCGAATGGGCGGGCGGGTATTGAACATTCCTTATCTCCACGGGCATTTTTATCACGGGACCCTCGGCGCGAATATTTCTTTCGATCTGTCGGATAAGAAAACCCGGTTTGGAGGAAAAGTCTACGCGAATCAGGTGGATCTTCACGCGCTGGTGCAGGATCTGGACCTGAAGCAAAAGGACATCGCCGGCACGGCCATGTTTCAAATGAAAGTGAACGGCGTCCTGCAATCGCAGGAAACCTTCAAAGGCAACGGTTCGATTGACATTCAAAAAGGGAAACTATGGCAAACGGACCTTTTCCGTGACATGGGCCGGCTGCCTTTCGTGACCGTGGAAGGGCTGGATCAGGTCATCTTTCGCAGTCTGAGCGCCGGCTTTGATATCCATGATAAAAAAATCTGGACCCAAAATCTCAACATCTTCGGCGACACCGTGGACCTCTCGCTCGAAGGAACTGCGGGTTTTGACCAGTCGCTGGATCTTAAGATGAACATCCGTTACTCGAATGACATCATCCAGGGGGCCTACGACACGGGAGGCCTCGTGCCGTTTATGATTCAACAGGCGGAAAATTCGATTTCCCAATACCGAGTCAGCGGGACGCTGAAACAGCCGAAATACGAAAAAGCCTGACGGCTTTTTTGAGCGCCTTGGCGCGATGGCTGATCTTGTTTTTGACGCGCGCCGGAAGCTGCGCGAATGTCTTTGAAAAACCGACCGGGATGAAAACAGGATCATAGCCAAAACCGTTTTTGCCTTTTTCTTCAAAAGCGATGATGCCCCGGCACTCTCCCCTCACCGTGTTGATGAATTTTCCGTTGTCATAGAGCGCCATGACGCAAACAAACTTGGCGCGGCGCTTCGTTCTCGGGACGCGCGTGAGAAGCCGCAGAAGTTTCCGGTTATTGTCATGGTAGGTACAGCCCGGCCCCGCGAAACGCGCCGAATAAACCCCCGGCTTTCCCTTCAAGGACGAAACCATGAGCCCCGAATCATCCGCCAGGACAAAACTTTTGGTGTGGCGGGAATAAAGACGCGCTTTCTTCCGCGCGTTCGCCTCGAAGGTTTTGCCGTCCTCCACGACATCCCGGTGCTTCGGAAAATTCACAAGCGACCCCACCCTGACGGACACGCCCTTAAGAAGTTTTTGAAGTTCTCTCAGTTTATCCTGATTTCTAGTGCCGAGAATTATAAGTATTTTCTTTTTATTCATTATTGCGTGATCACAAGACGCCCTACCCCGGTTCTATCCTCCCGGCCATCTTTGCCATAGACGGATAGCTGGTAGTAATAGGCTTCTTGATCCGTTCGGTTCTTCTTCACGAGGTCCGAGAGGCGAAGGGTGTATTTGAATGGGATGGGCTTGGCGAGTTCAACGGACCGTATCTTCTTATAGGACTCATCGTAAATAGTGAGGATGGATTTTTCTACGAAGAGGAAGTAATTACAGTCAATAGTGAAGATGACATTGTCTTTATCCTGGAGCGCGGACACGGCCAGTCTTGGTTTCAGAATCACCGGGTCTTGGGAGGCGAAGACCTTGAGAAGGGGACCGTCTGACTTCTGACTTCCGACTTCCGGGGTCTGAAGCCTCACCCCCTCCGGGCCTATCGGCCCGTAGGGCCGGAGGCCAAAGGAGACCTTGGTCAGGATCCCTTTGGTGACTACCACTTTATAAGGGGATTCGGTGGTGAGTGTACTTCCCTCAGGGAGTGTCGAGGGGTCGAGTTTCAAAATGTGTTGTCCGGTTTCGATATAGGGAAAGTGATACTTGCCGTCTTCATCGGTGATGGCGTAGATACCCGTATCAGAAACAACTTTTACACCCTCTATTCCTTTCTCGGCAACAGTAACTGATGCGTCCTGTATTCCATTTCCGTTTAAGTCATGAAAGACTTTCCCCAAGACGGCTTTCCCCTGTTCGAACTGGGGGCTAAGTTTGATAGGAATGGCGCTAAGGTTGTAGATGAGGACGCGGTTGTTGGTAAAGTCCGTAACAAAAAGCCTTTTCCCATCTGAAAAAACACCTATTGGAGCACTTAGGGCCTGAGCGCTTAATCCCCCATTATTGGCAGTCCCTGAGGTAAAATCGGGTTGACCCAGGACAACATCGGCAGCTTGAAAATTCGTTGTTGGGATGGAGTTCCAGATAAGAACGCGGTTATTGGTAAGGTCCGCAACAAAAAGCCTTTTCCCATCTGAGAAAGGAGCGCGTGGGCTACTTAGAGACCGAGCGCTTAATCCCCCATTATTGGCTGATCCAGAAGTAAAATCGGGTTGACCTAGAATAATATCAGCTGGTTGAAAATTAGCGGTCAGGATGGAGCTCCAGATAAGAACGCGGTTATTGCCGGAATCTGCGACAAAAAGCCTTTTCCCATCTGAGAAAGGAGCGCGTGGGCTACTTAGAGACCGAGCGCTTAATCCCCCATTATTGGCAGTCCCTGAGGTAAAATCGGGTTGACCCAGGACAACATCGGCAGCTTGAAAATTCGTTGTTGGGATGGAGTTCCAGATAAGAACGCGGTTATTGGTAAGGTCCGCAACAAAAAGCCTTTTCCCATCTGAGAAAGGCGTTTGTGGGGTACTTAGAGACTGAGCGCTTAATCCCCCATTATTGGCAGTCCCTGAGGTAAAATTGGGTTGACCCAGGACGACATCGGCAGCTTGAAAATTAGCGGTCGGGATGGAGTTCCAGATAAGAACGCGGTTATTGCCGGAGTCTGCGACAAAAAGCCTTTTCCCATCTGAAAAAAGGGCTTGTGGAAGAAAAGCTAGGGTTCGAGCGCCACGGCCGCCGTTATTGGCCGTCCCTGAGACAAAATCGGGTTGACCCAGGACTATATCGGCTGGGGCAGAATTGATGGTCGGAATGGAGTTCCAAATCAGGGCGCGACTGTTAGTCTGGTCCGCAACAAAAAGCCTTTTCCCATCCGAAGAAACACCTCCTGGGGAACTTAGGGTCTGGGCGTTGCAGCCGCCGTCGTTGGCCGTTCCGGAGCTAAAATCGCGATGGCCCACCACAACGTCCGCTGACTGGAAGTCTTCGAGCTTAGCATGGGCAGAGCTTATCCACAGTCCACAGACCACAGTCCACAGTAAGATTGTCCTGAGAAGCTTCATTCAATACTTCCCCTGCAGCCTCACAAAAAATCCTTCGGCCTTTTGCTTAGTGTGAATTGTGGTGTCGTCCTTAAAAGAGGTGAAATTATAGCCGGCGCCGATGGCGATGTTTTTGTGAATTTGATAGGTGAATTCCACCAGGGGCCCAACCTCCAGAGTACTCACATCCGACCCGTAGAGCCGCAAAGTCCTGAATTCGGCGGCGATGTCGGCCAGATTCGTCAGATGGTAGTTTAAACGGTGAACGATCAGATACGCCTCCAGGCTTTGCGGCGTCTCAATGATGTTGTTGGTATCCACGGCAATGAGATCTTCATTCCGGTAGGCGATCTTTTCAACCCATTGAAAATGCCGGCTCAGGTCCACGGCAAATTCCCCGGCGAACTCGTCATAGGCGGATCTCTGCTTCAAAAAACCTCCGTCGGCGCTCGTCAGGTCCCGCGGCCGGTCATCCTGAAGACGCGTGTAACGAAAGAGCGCGTTGAACCAGTCGAAATCAACGGGACGAACGGCTACCCCCACCTGTTTTTTGTCGATTCGGGAAATCTCGATGCTGTTGGTGACGTCCTGGCCTTGAGAGTATTCGTACTCGCCGAATAAAAACCAATCCGAGTTCACTTTCCACTCGACCTGGTTGTCCATAAAAACCTGCCAGGCGTCGCTCGTATCCACGCGGTATTCAAACTTGGAATTGACTTTCCAACGATCGGGTTTGACGTAAGAAATTGCGACGGACGAGGTCTCTCTGGGAGTAGAGCCCTTCAGGTTTTGGTCAAGCTGGATGTCTTCTTCCCTGCGGTCGTAAGTGGCGTCGATGTCCAGTTCGGGCGTCAGGCGGTTTTTGATTCCCAGGAGATCGGTGTTGTAAACCCCTCTCTCGTCGCTCGTGACAAATTGCCTTTCCCGGCGAAGCTCCGCCGTCTTGGAGATCTTGGTGTTGGTCCCGCTCGTGGTGACAGCACTTCTACCGTCCAGGGCCGAATCAACGATTTCATAATTCATATATTCGGATGTCCACTGATCCGTCTGACGCGTTAATCCCGCAAGCACGGAATTTCTGTCCTGTCCGACCGCACCTCTCAAATTCACGGCCATGTCGCTCGTGATCTTGTGGGACACGCCGGCGGAACTGATCGTGTCTCTGGAATCATCCAGCCCCACCTGCTGAGCCGCGAATAGGGTGGTATCAGGAGAAAGTCGGTATTCCACTTTCTCCGCCACGATGTTGCTGCGTTCGCCGGTGCCACCGCCGTTTTGCAGCGTAGCCAGAGAATTTTTCCCTTTCTGAAGGCGATACTCGGTCGAATAAGTGAATTTCTGCCAGTCGTGTGTGAACAAGGCCGTGAAATTTTGAACGCGGGTGTGCTTCAGATCGTTTTGGGCGGTCCGGTTGATCACGCCGTCCACTTTTTCAACCTGCGAGTCTTCGAAAATGAGGCGCAGTTTATCCGTCGGGGTGAAACGATGACCGATCTCCATGCCGTATTTTCTCGTGCCCGCCTGAAAAAGACTGTCAACGGGGGAAAATTCCTGATTGATGAGCTGCCAATAGCCCGACAGGTCCAAAAATTCCTTTCCAAGGCCGAAGAACTCGCCGATGGAGGAGTTAAACTCCGCCCGGCCCGCAAAACCACGCTTCTTGTTTTGAACGCTCCCCTCGGTGTAATCATACCCGCCGTTGTAGGACACGTAGGACTTGGCGCTGTCGGCCTCGGTGCCGGCGAATTCGGCGTGTACCTTGGTGAAGTTGCCGAGTTTCAGAGTCGCATGGCTTCCATAGACCTGATGATTCCTCATGTCCTTTTCCTCGTGGACGTAGGCCGCGCCTATTTCCAGATTGTCGTTTAAGTGGTGCGATCCATGCAGGCCGCCCGAGATTGTATCGATGTCGTCATTGAAAATGGGGAATGCCTCCTGATTCTTGTATTCGTAGTCAACGACGACGTAAACCTCATTGCCCTCCTGGATGCTGTCCGAGATCACCGTATCCGAAGCGGCCACCGAAAGAACGGGTTTCTTAAAAAGGATTCTCCCCTCGTCATACTTGATCTCATAATCCGTGTTTTCCGCCTGAGGGATCGAACGCAGCGGAATATGAGTGTCTTTGTCGCGGATTTCGATGCGTACCTGCTCACTGCCCTCCGTGAGGTTGCGATGGCGCAGGTAATAAAGCGAGCCTCCTGTCGCCTGGAGTTCGCTGTGGCCCTGAAATTGGTTGGCCTCGGCGTAGAAAAAAGTTCCGACGGTTTTTGGGTCGCCGTAAACCGTTCTCTCCGGCGTCTCCAAATGCAGTTTAGCGCCGTAGAGCGTGCGGTTATAGGCGGCAAGCTTCGCGCCCTCACTCCCGACCTGTGTCTGGTAGTTGCCGATGGTGAAACCGGATTTGTCCCACTCCACCAACAGATAAAATTTTCCCTGGCTGTTGGAATCGTAAACGACGGTCGAGTTGTCGCCGTAGATCGGGTAGTATTTGTCGGGATCGATATTGGTAAAAAGCTTTTCCTGGGTCGCCTTGTCCGTGTCCAGGGTGGATTTGATAAGGTACTTGCCTTTGACTTTCCCCACGAAGTAGTAGGAGACCTTTCCGTCGAAGTGCGTGCCGCCTTCGAAGCTGGAGTTATCGCGCCTCAAGTCTAAACCCTCGCGGGCGTTGACAAAGTTCGACGTCCCGTCCACGATGCCCGCCAGAAACCACTGATTTTCCTTCGCTTGAATGAGTTTTGAATAACGGTTGACGCGTCCGTCCGGGTCTTTGACTTCGACGAGGATCTCCGTCTGTCCAAGAGGCACAAGAACTTCCTCATAAAAAGAGCCGTCCTTTTGAATCGGAGTTTCCCGTCCGTTTACCCAGGCGATGTTGGCCTGGTTTGTGATCCCTTTGATTTTGACCGTACTGCCGCTGATATTGATGGACTGATTTTCACCGGGAAGCGGGGTTGGGATGGAAAAAGATGCGTAAGCCCGGAGTGGATAGACTCCTAAGAAAAAAACGAAAACCAAAAAGCTAACAGGCGTTTTCTGGAATAACATTTGTCAAATATACTATAGCTTTCATCAGGTCTTATCAAGTTAAAACCTTTCTATTCCTCGATTAATATTTCGTGTCGTCTTGATTTGAGACGCTCCCTTGCGAGGTTTGGGACTGCGAATGCTGGCCGAACATGTCCGCGAGCAGCCCACCCGCGACACCGACGCCCGCGCCGATCAAGGCTCCCTTGCCCGCTTTTCCGCCGGAAGCGGAGGACGCAATGGCGCCGGTCGCGGCTCCCATGAGGGCGTTACGAACAACGGGGTTTCCTAGCGCACCCGCAAGTGACGGCGACGGCCGGGCGGCCGTACTTTGAATGGCCCCGCTGGTTTCCTGAAGCCGGCTGATCGCGTCCGCATGCCATACGCCTTCTCTCTCCTGGCTCACCTGCACGCTAATCGGATCATTCTTCCGAAGCTTCGCGGCGGATGAAACACCGCTGTAGCGCGTAAAGGTATCCACTTTTAAGCGCAGCGTGTTCCGATAAGGCCTCCCCTGGCTGTCATAAACAGTCATGTCCAGCGCGCCGGAGTTGACGGTCGCGACTCTGCCCTGCACGGTATCGGCCAACGCCAGCGCCGGAAATGATAAAAGCAAAACAGCGGACAGCAATAAAAAACGCCTTTTATTTCTCAACATGTTTGACCTCCTTTAAATTTATCTTTTTACCCTCTCCCCGCGACATTCGGATAAAGCGCCGGCACGAGGTCCGACTGCCAATACTCATGGCTGTCAATGTCCATGAGGGTCAATTTACCCGACCAGCCGCCTCCCGTATCCAAGCCCCAGACATTGCAGGCATGGATCGGCTCGAGACTTTTATACATTTGGCTGGGTGTGTGGCCGATGAAGATATCTTTCCATTTGCCAAACCGATAGTCTGGGTTCGTTTTGTTTGTCCTGACGGCCTCGGCGAACAAATCCCTGTCCCACATGAGAAGTTGAATGTCCTGTTTATTCATGTCAAGACTCGGATTGAAACCGCCATGCACAAATAATTTATTGTCCAGCTCCAAATAGGGCGTGGCCTCGTTAAGAAGAGCAAGATGTATTTTTGGAACGCGCTCCTTATCATGCTGATAAGACTCGAGTGTGGCCGAACCACCCTGGCTCACCCATTCATCACCCTTCCATCCGTCATTCATCCATCTCAAAGCCCACGCATCATGGTTTCCCAAGATCATTTTGAAATGTTTGATGCCGAGCAGCTCCTCGATGACCTTGTCCACCTCGGGCCAGCCGTCGCAAATATCTCCCAGCGAGATCAAGAGGTCCTTTTTTGGATCTAGCCCAGATCTCTCCAGACACTGCAGGAGCGCCTTATGTCCGCCATGAATGTCCCCAACAACAAAGCGGCTCATCTAAAACGGCTTACTTCTTTTTTTCGAGGATCTCGGCTTTTAGGCGCAGAGCTTCCGCGTGCTGAGGTTTGATCTCAAGCGCTTTCTGGCAGTCGGCGAGTCCCGCGTCAAGGTCCCCTTTCAGATAATGGGCCAGGCCTCTGAAAAAATACCCTTCCGCGTCCTTGGGTGAGAGCCGTATCACTTCCGAGCCGTCCGTGATGGCGCCGTCAAAATCACCGCTCGCGATCCGCGCGTTACAGCGCTCAAAATAGAACGCCGAGTTCTTGGGATAGAGCTCAATCGCTTTCGAGAAATCTCGGATCGCTTCGCTCATCTTTTTCTGGTGTCTGAACGCCAGGCCCCGGTTGAAATAAGCGTCGGGGGCTTTGAGTTCAAGTTGGATTGACCGGGTCAGATCGCTCACGGCCGTCTCATAGTCCCCGAGATTGTAATGAGCGGTCCCGCGATTGTAATAGGCCTTGGCGTCATTGGGATCTGTCTGCAACGCTTTGTCGGCTTTGTAGATCATCGTTTCAGGACTCGTGGAAGCATAGGCCGTATAAGCCCCGGCTGGTATGAATACCAAAAGAAAAACAAATACCCATCTAAAAGTTTTCATAAGAAAGACCCCCAAATGAGCGCCGAAGGCGCGGTTAATCCAACCTGTTCTTTTTCCTCGCAATAACATCCACCATCCCACGCGAATTGATTTTGGAGAAATTCTTGACGGGATCAAACTGCCTGTCTTCCGCCCCAGAACCCCGCCGCCCTTGGATGAAGTTTAGAACTAAAGCGATCGCCACGACCGCGAACAAAACAGCCGCCACAATAGGCGCTAATTTAAGAACGCCCTCATAATACGGCCCTCTTCCTAATGGATTTCTTCCACCGCCGATCATCATGGGAATAGTTTACTGCGCGGCAGCTTAGTTTGGAAAACTTTCGCCGTCGTCCAAATAGAACATTTTTGGCTCGTCGACTACGCCGGCTTCTTTCATCGCCTTGGCAAGCTCCGACGACGCGGCCATCGCTTTGGCTTGATTGATGTCCTTCAGCTCGCAGACAACGATGACATGATTAGGGTCATCAATGTACCGATAAACCCGGCTTTTCGTAAACCCGTGCTGTGCCCGCACCTTGCCGTGCTCGGCGAACACTTTTTTCCACGCCGCGTAATCTCTTACTTTGTGTCGAACGATAAATGTAGCCATATTTCACTACCCCCTATTTTGAAGGTCCGGAACAACTGCAAGCGCCGCAACCTTTTTTGCAGAAAACGAAGGATAATAAACCCGCAACAATAACTATCGCGATACTAAATCCCATAGGCACCGGCCAATTCCCCAGTTGCACTTGAGCGCGAGCCACCAACCGTACCACATGCCCAATGAACGCCAGAGCGAAGAATCCCGACCACCACATAGCCGTACAACATTTGCATTTATGACAGAACATGATCCCCTCCCTTTTTAAGTGTCACTCCTCAATATTCGAAATTCTAAGAAAACCGCGCATGGCCGATCCGCGCCAGACTTTCTTCTTTGTGGATCCGCTCATCCAGACCGATGCGTCGGAAGAGATCCGCTAAATTCGCGAAGTCCCCGTAGTCATTCTTAAAGCTGCTTTCAAACGGCTCCTGTTCAAACGGCGGATTGTCGCGCACAAATTCCATATACTCATGTTCCGCGTGATCCTCAAAATCGGCGTTCAGTCTGTAGCTCCGGGCGGGTTCGATCGCATAAAGAAGCCAGCTGACATGATAATAAAAGAACGCGAGAATTTGCGGCAAGATACGGTGTAGGAGCAAGTTTTCCCGGATATTTTTATTTTGGACCATTTCTTCCAGGATCAAAAGATGCCACTGTTCATTATCCTGCTGACGGCGGCTTTCTTTCACAAATTCAAATATTCTTCTGGCAAAATCGGGCTTACCGTAGGTATGCGTCATCGCGATATAGGCGACATGTTCCCATGACTGATAAGGGACGCGGGCGATCACTTCCAAAACTTTAAATTTTGACAGGGTCTTTTGATGCCCATAAAAAATATCCATGGACCCAAAAAGGACAGCGGCGAGAAAACCATACTTCCGCCGGGGCGATTCGAGAGTTTTTCTCTGCTCTTGCTTTAGATCAACTTCCAATACAGTGTTCATACCACTAACCCAACTTTCCTAAAATCTCCGTGAGATCAGCGCCTAGTTTTTGAATAGCAGTCTGTTGTTTGGCGTCTTTGAGCGAGCCGTCGGGATTAAAAGCTTCGTGGGCCCTGGGGACCGCGATCTGCTGGGGCAAGACAAGCACTCGGATGTTGCTTAAGATAGATCGGACGATCACGAGGCCTCTCAAGCCCCCAAGCGCGCCCGGCGAGGCGCTCATGAGCACCGCGACCTTTTTATCAAAACACGCCAGCGGCGACTCACCCGGCAGTTCTCTCGAGGCCCAGTCAATCGCGTTTTTTAAGACCCCCGAGATGCCGCTATTATACTCCGGCGTGGAGATCAAAAGTCCGCGATGCGCTAACATGAGCTGCTTAAATTTAACACCATTAGGCGGGATGCCTTCTTTTGTCTCCAGGTCGCCATCGTAAAGCGGCATCGGCAGGTCTCTCAAGTCCACATAGGTGACCTCCGCGCCCGCCGCCTCGGCGCCGCGAACTGCGACCTTCACCAGTTTTTTATTGTAGGATTCTGTGCGCGTACTTCCGGCGAACGCTAGAATTTTCGGCTTAGGCATATTTATGAACCAGTCTACTCCGGCATCTATTTTTTGCCAAGAAGTTATGTTAAACCTGTACAGCCAAAATAGAAATGTCCTAGTTCTACCAAATTAGAAATGTCCTAATTCACCTCATCAAAGCAATCGAAGAAGTGCGTCTCCAATAACTGTTTTTTGGAGGAACATACTGCCGCC